>Ga0207674_10000384_pt1 | contig 57541 bp, 46 predicted proteins | sample KBSCornC72_FD_184303 | JGI IMG/M metagenome (GOLD analysis project Ga0207674, IMG submission 184303) | Corn rhizosphere microbial communities from Kellogg Biological Station, Michigan, USA - KBS Corn C7-2 (SPAdes) (version 2) | ecosystem: Host-associated > Plants > Roots > Rhizosphere > Soil ... | reverse complement strand
TTGCGAATCTCCTCGAGGTAGATCGCGTCGGCGCGACGCAACACGTCGAGTGACGCTTCGTCGATCGGTCCGAGCACTCGAATTCCGAGCCCAGGTCCGGGGAACGGATGCCGGCCGACCATCTCCTCGGGCAAGCCCAGCTCACGGCCGACATTGCGCACCTCGTCCTTGAATAGCTCGCGCAGCGGCTCGATGAGCTTGAACTTCATTCCCGGCTTGAGTCCACCGACGTTGTGATGGGTCTTGATCGTCTGCGACGGGCCGCCGCGCGGCGAGAACGACTCGATGACGTCGGGATACAGCGTGCCCTGAACGAGAAAGTCGTAATCGCCGTCCGCCTCGTCACGCGTGGCGTGCTCCCGCCGCAACGTTTCCGTCGCCTCTTCGAACGTGTCGATGAAGGTGTGACCGATGATCGTTCGCTTCTTCTCCGGCTCTTCGACACCGGCGAGTGCGTCGAGAAAGCGGCGCGACGCGTCGATCGTGACGAGACGAATGCCGAGGCTCGCCTTGAAGGTGCGCTCGACCTGCTCACGCTCGTGCAGCCGTAAAAGGCCGGTGTCGACGAAGACGCAGGTGAGTTGATCCCCGATCGCCCGGTGGACCAGCGCCGCGGCGACGGACGAGTCGACGCCGCCCGACAGCCCGCAAATCACACGCGACGAACCGACCAGCGCGCGGATCTTCTCGACCTCGCTGTCGACGAAGGCTCCGGGCGTCCAACTCGGTTCGGCGTGGCAGACGCGGAACAAGAAATTGGCGATGAGCTCTCCACCGCGGGGCGTATGCGCGACCTCGGGGTGAAACTGGACGCAGTGAATCGGTCGCTCGCGGTGGCGCATGGCGGCGATGGCGACGCTCGCGCTCGAGGCCGTGACGACGTAGCCGGCGGGAGGCGCGTCGACGTGATCGCCATGACTCATCCAGACGGGCATCGACTCGCCCGGGTCGAAGCCCTCGAACAAGCCGCAGGTTTCATCGACCGTGACATCGGCTCGTCCGTATTCGCGTCGGCCGGCGCCGATCACCGATCCGCCGGTCAGATGCGCGACGAGCTGCATCCCGTAACAGATGGCGAGGATCGGCGCGACGTCGAACAGCGCGGGGTCGGCGGTCGGGGCGCCGTCCTCGTACACCGAGTTCGGCCCGCCACTCAGGATGATGCCCGTCGGCTGCCACGCGCGGATCCACTCGAGCGACCGGGTCGGCGGGTGGATCTCCGAGTACACGCGGGCTTCCCGCACACGCCGCGCAATCAGTTGAGTGAACTGCGAACCATAATCTATGATTAAAACGCGCGAGTTCACGAATACGCCTTAGTCAACGTTAGTTTACGTTCCCACATGCCAATAACAGCATTCACGACATCTAATATTTCCACTGCGGCCCGGACAGCGAGAGGAACTCGACGCGCATCGCGTCGAGGTCGAGGATGGCCGCCGAGGGGGACCCATACAACCAACCGCACGCCTCCCCCGGATTCACGATCAAGCTCTCGCCGCGGGTCTTCATTTCCTGCTGGTGCGTGTGGCCATGAATGACCACTTCGTGCGACGCAATCGAGCGTGCCGAAACGTCCCCCAGGTCGTGCACGAGCAGAATCCGATGCCCGCCAAGATCGAAGCTGTGCGGCGACTCGAACAGCTCGGCGCCGATCGCCGACTGGGCGCGTGAGACGAGCCCCTGAGGATCGCCGTCGTTGCGTCCGAAGACACCGGCCCACGAAAGGTGGGCGTCCTCGAGCGGCTTGAGGGAGAACGGGGAGCAATAGTCGCCGGCATGAAGGATCATCCCGACTCCCGCCGCCTGAATCTGGGCGACGAGATCGGCGATCGCCGGCACGCGATCGTGTGAATCGGCGATGAGACCGACGCGCATCAGCGCCCTCCCCCGTCGATGGTCGCCGCCGCGACGTGCCACTCGGGCGCGTCGATTTCGAGCCGCGTCAGATCAGCAAGCGACTCGCGCGCCGTGATGACGGCGAAGCGGTCGCCGTCCACCATGACCTCGGCCGGCCGCAACCTGCTGTTGTAGTTCGATGCCATCACGTATCCGTACGCTCCGGTGTCGGCGACGACGATGTAGTCGCCCGGCTGAACGTCATCCAACTCTCGATCGAGGGCCAGAAAGTCACCGCTCTCACAAACCGGGCCGACCACGTCGACCTGTCGCGCGTCGCCACGGTCGCGCATGGCCGAGATTCGGTGAAAGGCACCGTAATGCGACGGGCGAAGCAACTCGGTCATGCCCGTGTCCACGATGACGTAGTCCTTCCCACCACTGTGCTTGCGATAGAGCACACGCCCGACGAGGGCGCCCGCGTTGCCGACGATGAAACGACCCGGCTCCATGATCAGCTGGAGTCCGGTGGCTGTTACCGTCGGAAGAATCGCCGCGGCGAAACGCTGCAGATCCGGTGGCTGCTCGGTGTCGTAGCGCACTCCGAGGCCGCCGCCGATATCGAGATAGCGCAATGAATCGATGCCCCGCTTCGTCAGCTCCGCGAAGATCGAGGCCAGACGCTCCGTGCCTTCGCGGTATGGATCGATTCGTGACAACTGCGAACCCAGGTGCATGTCCAGGCCGACGAGGTCGACGTGGTTCAGGCCCGCCGCGACCTCCGCCACGTGAACGGCGTCGTCGAACGGTACGCCGAACTTGTGCCCCTTGCCGCCCGTCTTGATGTAGTCGTGCGGCGCATCGAGCGTGATCTCCGGGTTCACCCGAATGGAAACCGGCGCGCGAATCTCGCGCTCTCCGGCCAGCGCATCGATGAGGCGGATCTCCGCCTCGCTCTCGGCGTTGATCAGCAGGATGCCCGCGTCGAGGGCCTCGGCGAGCTCGCGCCTCGTCTTGCCCACGCCGCCGAAGATGATGTCCGACGGCGCGAACCCGGCGAGCAGCGCGCGTTGGAGCTCGCCGCCCGAAACGACGTCGACGCCGGCGCCGAGATCCTTGAGCACCGCAAGCACGCCACGACTGGAGTTCGCCTTGAGCGTGTAGTGGATTCGATGTGGAACCGGTGACAGGATGCGATCCAGCCGCCGATATCGATCGCGAATGGTTTCGGCGCTGTACACGTACACGGGCGTGCCGACTTCACTCGCGATCAGCTCGAGCGAGACGCCCTCGCAATAGAGGACGCCATCGACGCGAGTGAAGCCGGTGCTCAGTACGCCTTGGCCCATACAGCCTCGGCGCTCGCCGCACGCCCGCACTTCAAGCAGGTGGCCGGCGCCTCGGCCGACCGGAACTCCTCGTCGGGAAGCACGCGAATCGTCGCCTTGGTTTCGTCCTTGATCTCCGTTTCGCAGGTCGCGCTCCCGCACCACCCAGCGTACACGAAGCCGCCTTTGCCATTCATCAATTCCTTGAAGTCGTCGTAGCTGATGCGATGACGGATGCTGTTATGCTCGCGCCGCTCGCGGGCGGCGATGAGCATATCGTCCTGGATGCGCATCAACAGCTCGGCGACGTCCTCACCGATCGTATCGAGCGACACAGGCCGCTTCTCGCGGCTGTCGCGTCGAACGAGCACGGCCTGATTCTTCTCGAGGTCGCGGGGCCCGAGCTCCATGCGCAGCGGGATGCCTCGCAGCTCCCACTCGTAGTACTTGGCACCGGGCTTGATCCCTTCGCGATCGTCGATGTGTACGCGCAAACGGCCGGGATCTCGCCGCTCCCAATCGAGCAGCTTCTGCATCACGCGATCGGCGGCGTCCAACATCTTGTCGCGTTCTTCGTCGCTCTTGTAGATCGGCACGATCACGAGCTCGATCGGCGCGAGCAGCGGCGGGATGCGGAGCCCGTTGTCGTCGCTGTGCGTCATCACCAGTCCGCCGACGAGCCGCGTGGACACGCCCCAGCTGGTGTTCCAGGCGAACTCCTGTCCACCGTGCTCCGCCTGGAACTTGAGATCGAACGCCTTGGCGAAATTCTGACCGAGGTTGTGCGACGTCCCCGCCTGCAGCGCTTTGTTGTCCTGCATCATTGCTTCACAGGAATACGTGCGCAGCGCGCCGGCGAACTTCTCGGCGTTGGTCTTCAGGCCCGTGATGACGGGCATGGCCATGTGGCCTTCCATGAAGTCGCTGTACACGCCGAGCATTCGGCGCGCCTCTTCCTCCGCCTCGTCATGCGTGACGTGCGCGGTGTGCCCCTCCTGCCAGAGGAACTCGAGCGTGCGCAAAAAGAGGCGCGTGCGCATCTCCCACCGAACGACGTTCGCCCACTGGTTGATGAGCAGCGGGAGGTCGCGGTAGCTCTGCACCCATTTCGCGAACATCGAGTAGATGATCGTCTCCGACGTCGGGCGAACGATCAACGGCTCCTCGAGCTTCTTGCCGCCACCGTGCGTCACGACGGCCGTCTCCGGCGCGAAGCCTTCGACATGCTCCGCTTCCTTATGGAGGAAGCTTTCCGGGATGAAGAGGGGGAAGTACGCGTTCTGGTGGCCCGTCGCCTTGAACATGTCGTCGAGCGCGCGCTGCATCCGCTCCCAGATGCCGTAGCCGTTGGGGCGGATCACCATACAGCCGCGCACCGGCGAGTAGTCGGCCAGTTCGGCGCGCAGCACCACCTCGTTGTACCAGGCGCTGAAGTCGGCTTCGCGGGTCGTCAGCTTTTTGTCGTCTGCCATTGGTTGAGTCAGTTGCCTTAGAGACCAATCTCGGTGATCGCTCGATTCCAATCCGGCGGTGCGTCGGGCTTCCAGCTGTGCGGTTCCGGAGGCGCCTCGGCGCGGCCGGGCAGGTGTAGCGTCAACACCCATTCCGCGCCGGCGGCTTTCGCCGATCGCACCTGCTTCATGAGGGGTTGATCGCGCAGCGCGTACTCCACGCTCACGCCGATGCGCCGCAAAGCGGTTGCGGCGCGGCGCACGTCGCTCTGCTGCGACGGTGCCTCTGCCGCGACCCACACCTGCGGGTGTGGCGCTACGCTCGGCAGGAGGCCGCGCTCGCGGAGCAGCTCCGTGAGCACGACGTCCCCCATCCCGAAGCCGAGTGCCGGGAGATCCACGCCGCCGAGTGATTCGAGGAGCGTGTCGTATCGGCCGCCTCCGCAAATGGCGCGAAGCTCGCCCTTGGCGTCGAACAGCTCGAAGACGATTCCGGTGTAGTACGCCAATCCGCGAACGATCGTCAGGTCGATCGTCACCCACTCGAGAACGCCGAGGCCCTCGAGACACGCGAAGTATCGGCGGAACTCGTCGATTGACGCCTTGACGGCAGTCGACTCGCCGAAGCGGCGATCGAGCTCGTCGAGCGTCGCCTCCTTCATGAGGCTCATGAAATCGTCGATCGCGGCGCTGGGCATCCCCGCCGCCGTCAGCTTCTCGCGTGACACGTCGGCCGGCTGACGATGGACTTTGTCCACGACGCCGAACACTGCCGCGTGTCGTTCGTCGGCGACGCCAAGCGCGCCAAGGATTGCGTGCAGCAAGCGCCGATCGGAGACGCGCGCGCGAACGTCGTGCGCTGAGAGGCCGCAGCCCCGCATCACCTCGATGGCGACGGCAAGCAATTCCGCGTCGGCGGTGACGTCCGCCTCGCCGATGATGTCGACGTTCAGCTGAAAGTGTTCGCGAAGACGCCCCCGTTGCTGGCGCTCATAGCGGAAGAGCTGCGGCGTCGAGAACCAGCGGATCGGCTTGCGCAGGGCGGCGGCCTTGGCCGCGGCCATGCGCGCCAACGTCGGCGTCATCTCGGGACGAAGCGCGATGTCGCGGCCGCCCTTGTCGGTGAAGTTGTAGAGCTGACCGACGATCTCGTCTCCACTCTTCTTCGTGTAGAGTTCGAGCGGCTCGAGGGGTGGCCCGTCGTATTCGGCAAACGCGAAGCGGCGCGCGACGTCGCGCCACACGTTCATCACGTGGGCGCGTTCGGCGAACTGTTCCGGATAGAAGTCACGAAATCCCGGGAGGGAGCCCTGGGCCATGAACAAAGTTATCCGGGCTTTGTCGCGAGCGGCAACAGCGACATCGCGTCGCCGACGGTGTGAAATGAACCCGTGACGAGTACCGACCCGGCGCCTGTTTCGGCGCGAGCGATCGCCTCGCGAAAATCGGGCACCGTATCGACCTCGCGGCCCGTGTCGCGCGCGAACGCCGCCGCCTCGTCGAGATCCCATGCTCGGCTCGCGGGCGCGGTCGGCGCCATCGTCAGGACGAAGCGCGCCGCGACGCCGGACAGCACGCGAATCATCTCCCGCCAATCCTTGTCGCGGAGCACACAGAGCAGCACGACGATCGGTTCCGGCGGAGCAACCGCACGCATCGTCTGCACGAGCACCTCGACGCCCGCCGGATTGTGCGCGACGTCGAGGATGAAGCGGCCCGCTCGCTGGAAGCGGCCCGGAATGCGAACTGTCGGGAGCGCGGCGACCCACGACTCCGCGGACGCTGAGAAGGGCGGCCCCGCGGCGTCGAGCATTGTCATGGCGAAGGCGAGGTTTGCCGCCTGATGCCGGCCGGCGAGCGGTGTTGTGAGGCGAAGACGCTGCCCTTTCCATTCGACCTCACACGCGGTGCCTGACGCCCCGACGTCGACATTCTCCAAACGAACTTCCTCGGTCGACAGCCGCACGCTGGAAGCCCCGTGTTGCTCGGCATGGCGCGCGAGGAGCACGCGAATCCGCGGATTCGTCTCGCCGATCACCGCGGCGCGCCCCGGCTTGAAGATGCCTGCCTTCTCGCGCGCGATCTCATCGAGCGTCGATCCGAGATACTCCGTGTGATCCAGACCGATCGACGTCACGCCAGCGACAATCGGGTCGAGCACGTTCGTCGAATCGAGTCGGCCGCCCAACCCCGCCTCGATCACCGCCACGTCGGCCCCGGCGCGGGCAAAGTAGTCGAACGCCATCGCCGTCGTCGCCTCGAAGAAGCTGGCGCCGATCTCTTCGACGAGAGGCGTGTAGCGCGAGATGAATGACACGACGTCGTCGGCCGGAATCATCTGCCCGTCGACGACCATCCGCTCTCGGAAGTCTATGAGATGTGGCGACGTGTACGTCGCCACCCTTCGGCCGGCGGCGGCGAGCACTGCCGCCATCGTCGCGACGCTGCTTCCCTTCCCGTTTGTCCCCGCGACGTGCAACGACGGATACCGAGCTTCAGGGTTACCGAGGCGCACGAGCAGCTCGCGCGTCCGCTCGAGGCCGAACTTGAACCCGCCGGTCGTGCGCGCGAAGAGGTAGTCGAGCGCTTCCCGATAACCGGTGAGCGCGGGCTGCGCGGTCAGGGAGAGCTCCACCCCGTCGCCGCCGGGCGGCCCGACATGTGGCGCAGGAGCTGGCTCACGGTGCGCTTGAGGTTCCGGCGGTGCGAGACGCAGTCGAGCATTCCGTGCTCGAGCAGAAACTCGGACGTCTGAAACCCTTCGGGCAGGTCCTGACCGAGCGTCTGTTTGATGACCCGCGGACCGGCGAACCCAATCACGGCGCCAGGTTCGGCGAGAATGGCGTCACCGAGCATTGCATAGCTCGCGCTCACGCCGCCGGTCGTCGGGTTGGTGAGAATCGAGATGTAGGGAATGCGCCGCTCGGCGATCTGGGCGAGCACCGCGGAGACCTTGGCCATCTGCATGAGCGACAGCACGCCCTCTTGCATGCGGGCGCCGCCGGACGCCGAGACGACGATCAGCGGATATTTGCGCTCGAGCGAACGTTGGGCGAGGCGGGCGATCTTTTCCCCGACGACGGAGCCCATCGAGCCGCCCATGAAGGCGAAGTCCATCACGCCCAGATTGACCGGAAGCGAGTCGAGCGTGCCCGTGCAGGCGAGGAGCGCATCGGTGTCACCGGCGTTCGCGATCGCCTTCTTCAGGCGGGCAGGATAGTCCGGGAACCCGAGCGGGTCGGTGGACCGCAGGTCGACCTCGACTTCCTCCATCGAAGACTCGTCGAGGAGTAGGGCGCAATAATCGCTTGCCCGAATGCGCCGGTGGTAGTCGCAATTCGGGCAGACGTTCAGGTTGCGCTCGAACTTTTCCCGGATGTCGGTGTGGCCACAGGCCTCACATTTTTCCCAAACATCCGGCGGAATCTCGAGGCGCTGGCGTTTGGGCTGCCGGGGCTTCTTGTCCTTCTTCGTCCACCATGCCATTAGCGCAATTTGGCGGGCCCGGCAAGGCGAGGCTAGTGGAGTTGTCTTCCTCGGGCGCGAAGCGCCCGGGGATCTATTGTCCCGGCGTAGGCGGCAGCCACGAACGCGTTAGAGTAGATCCTCCACTCGCTTCGCTCGGGAGGATGACGGCCCTCAGACCTTGAGCGCCCCCACCATCCCTCCGCGACCCTCACTCGAAATGCGAGCGAGCACGCCGACCGAGAGCCAACAGGCGAGCATGAAGGAGCCGCCGTAGCTGAAGAACGGCAAAGGGATGCCGGTGATCGGCATGAGGCCGAGCGTCATGCCGATGTTCTCGAGGGCGTGCGTGAACCAGCTCGCGAGGAGGCCGAACGCGACGAGGCTGCTGAACGAATCGTTGGCGCGTTCGGAGATTCGAATGACGCGCAGGAAGAGGAACAGGAAGAGCGCCAGCGCTACCATCACGCCGATGAACCCGAGCTCCTCGCCGACGACGGCGAAAATGAAGTCGGTGTATTGCTCGGGGAGGAACGCGAGCCGCTTCTGCGGTCCGTGCAAATAGCCACGGCCGAACCATCCGCCCGAACCGATCGCCACGCGCGATTGAATCACGTGATAGCCGCTGCCTCGCGGATCCACCGACGGATCGAGGAACACTTTGAGCCGATTCTGGCGATAGGGCTTGAGGTGTTCCCAAAGCAGCGGCGCCACGACGCCGGCCATCACGTTCGCGATGATGATCGCGAGAGCTTCGCCGAGGAAGGGCTTGTACCACAGAATGAGCGCGAGCAGCGCCAAGAACCACGCACCCCAAATCCGTGAATCGAAGCTGAGGATCAGACTGATCACAGGGCTCGCAAGCAGCAGGAGGAGCTGCCACTCGACACCGGCCCAGAACAACATCGCGAAGAAGATTCCGACGAAGACGATCGAGGTGCCGAGGTCGCCCTGCGCGATGATGAGGACCAGCGGGACCCCGGCGACCGCCAGCGGTTTCCAGAGCTCGATCATCGACTTCGGCGCGATGCGGTTTTGACTGAGCACTCGCGCCAGCATCAGCACCACGGTGAGCTTCGCGAGCTCGGCGGGCTGCCCCAATCTGTGGCCACCGATCGTGAGCCAACCCGTCGTGCTCGTTGCCGTGCCGGCGCCTGACCCGAATCCGGCGAGCAGCGCGACCAGAAGCACGAGTGTGAACGCGTAGGCGGGGAGCGCCATCCACTCGATCAGCCGCACGGACGCGCGGCTTACGGCGAATGCTCCAAGAATGCCGATGCACGTCCAGATCGCCTGCAGCCGGTACGCGCCCTGCGCGATCGTCTTGACGTCTGTTTGGCCGGCCGAGAAGACGACTGCCAGGCCGTAGATCGTCAACGAGCTTGCGACGATCAGCAGCGGAAGGTCGACGTTGATGCGCCGCGTGACCGGCATCAGCCCGTGTTCTCGATCTTGTTCGTGATCTGGGTGTGGAGGAAGTGCGCGATGATCTTCGTCGCGAAGCCCGCGGACGTCGCGCCCTCGAAGGTTACATTCGGGACCATCACGACAACGACGATCTGCGGGTCTTCGGCGGGCGCCATGCCGGCGAACCACGCCCAGTAGAGCGGCTTGCCGTTCTTGTCGTTGCGCATCGTTTGGGCGGTGCCCGTCTTGCCGGCGATCTTCACGCCTTTGATCGCCGCGCCGGCCGCGGTGCCGCCTTCTGAAACGACGCCCATCATCGCCTTGCGAAGCTGCGTGATCTGATCGGGTGCGAGCGTGATCCGCTTGGTGAGTTTCGGATTTCCCTTCTTGATGATCGGCGTCGGCTCGGTGCCGTCCGTCGCGAGGGCGCTGTAAAAACGCGCCATGTTGATCACGGTTTGCGCGTTCTCGCCCTGGCCGATCGCCATGTTGAGCTCCGTCGAGCCGGGCGTCCAGTTGCGAGGACCGTACTTCTGGTTGAAGTAGTCGGGCACGCTCGTCGGGAACCTCGGCTTGTTCTCCTCAGGAATGTCGATTCCTGTTTTCTTGTCGAACCCGAGAGCGATTCCGCCGCCGACCAACCGGCTCAAGGTGAGCCGCTGTCCGAGCTGGTAGAAGTAGACGTCGCACGATTGCGCGATCGCATTGTACAAGTTCAAGCTTCCATGCCCTTCTTTGCGCCAGCAGCGCCACGCGCGATTGCCGAAGTAGTAGAAGCCATTGCACGTCTGCGGCATGTGCGAATCGAACGTGATGAGGCTGTCCTCGAGTGCCATCACCGACGTCGCCAGCTTGAACGTCGAACCGGGCGGCTGGGTCGCCTGCGTCACCTTGTTGTACTCGGGCTGCCGAGCGTCCGTTCGCACAGAATCGTAGTACGACGCCGCTACGCCGCCGACGAACCGATTCGGATCGATCGACGGTGAACTGTAGAGCGCGAGCACCTCGCCGGTCTTCGGATTCATCGCGACCGCCCCCGCGGCCAACGAGTCGCCGAAGAGCGAGTGCATGTACTCCTGCAGATCCAGATCGATGTTCGTATAGAGGGGCGGGCCTTCCTGCGGCGTGATGGCGTCGCGCGCGCGTCCCGTCGACACGACTCGGTTTTTCGCATCGACCTCGACGAACTGAATGCCCTCGCGACCGCGTAATTCCTGCTCGTACTGCTTCTCGAGACCGCGCTTACCGATCAACTGACCCGGCTTGTAGCCCGCACTGGCAAGATTGGCGAGCTCGCTCTCGCTGATTTCCGAGATGTAGCCGACGAGCGCGCCGACGGCCGTGCCGTTGGGATAAATCCGCTTTGGCGCCGACTGGATGATGAGGCTCGGGAAGTCCATGTGGTGCTCTTCGAGCACCGCCACGATGTCGAGCGACGCATCCTGGATGATCACGGTGGGACGCGTCGGATCGCGGTGGAAGCGACGGATCGCGTCCTGATACTGCCTGGGCGTCAGATTGATCGCGGTCTTGAGCCGATCGAGCGTCGATCGCAAGGTGTCTTCGCGCTGCGCGAGCAGCGCGACCGAATAGCCGACGACATTCTCGGCGATCGGCTTGTTGTTGCGGTCGAGGATTCGGCCGCGCGGCGCCGCGGTCGGAATCTGCCGCAGTCGGTTCTCCTCGGACTGCACGAGCGATTCCTGATTGCGGATCACCTGCGCGCGGAAGAACGCGCTCAGCAAGAAGATCAGGACGCCAGAGACGATGACGCTCGCCGCTCGGCCACGCCGGATGACGTCGTTCGGATGGAAGCTCATGCGGTGCGCATTTCCATGAGTGGACGAAGGATCGACAGCGCGATCACACCGGCCACCGCGGTTACGGCCGCCGACAGTGGCGACCACACGAATAGCTGCATCGCAAGCTCGGCACCATGCGCGCGGTGGCCGACCAGCAGGAAGATCAAATCGAACAGCCACTTGGCGATGAACAGGAAGAACCCGTTCAGCGCGAGATTGTCAGCGAAGAACACTGCCTTGAGCCAGGACGCCCCGAAGCCGATGAGCGACATGCCGAGCGCGGCGGCTCCGAACCCGCCTACATCGAGCGAACCAGCGAGGAGGCCCAACGCGAAGCCGTACAACGCGCCCATGCCGGGGCGCATGCGAACCGCGCCCAGCAGCAGCGCGACGATCAAGAAATCGACCGAAGCACGCCAAGCGAGCAACGGCCTCAGCGTATAGTGCAGCACTATCAGGATCGCGCAGACGATGACGGTCCGCGCCATACCGGTCCAACTCATGGTCGCTTCTTGGCGGTATCAGGGGGGGGCCGGAGTGAGTCGCGTGTCGGCCGTGCCGTGGCGCGCGACGTGTCCGTTTGCGGAATGAACGCGCCAAGCGATCGGCGGACCGAGTCGATCGTCGCGCGACGGACCGAATCGAGGACAGCCGCACGCGCCTGCGCCTCGAGCGCCGCCGCTTGGCGAGCAATGGAATCGCCCGCCGCGGCGATGCGCCGCGTGGCCGAATCAGCGTTGACCGCGGCACCGCCCCACACGTTGCCGGTTCCCTGGGTCACGCGCTGGGCGTTCAGAATGAGAACGGTGTTGATCCTCGACGGTGTCACCGCGGGGCGTACGAGATAGGTACGGGTCCAGACTTCGGAGGTCTTGAGCTCTTGGACCACGTTTCCGATGGTGATGCCACGCGGGAAGACGCCGCCCAGACCGGCGGTGTAGATCGCCGCGCCGGGTTTGAGCGTGACCTTGGTCGGGACACCCCGCATCTCCAGCATGTACGCGTCGCCACGGGTGACGCCGGCGCTATGAGGATAAATGATTCCGAACGCCGCGCCGTCCGCCGACATCGCGCTCGCGTGAAAATCGGGGTGCGTGTACAAGATCGCGATGCTCATCGAGGGATCGGCGGTCTGGATCATTCCCACGATCCCCTCGGGCGCCACGACCGGGCTGTAGCGCTTCACTCCGGCGGTGCTGCCCGCGGTGAGCGTGATCGTCGTGACGAGCTCCTCGCTCTGCGCCGTGCTGTGCAGAGCCTCCGCCGGCACGAAACCCCACTCGAGGCGCGAGCCGAGCCCGACCAGCTTTCGCAGCTGGTCATTCTCGGAGCGCATGGCCTGCGCGTTCGCCCCGCGCAGCGAGAGCGAGTCGATCGTCGTCTGGTACTGCTCGCTCGAGACCCAGGCGTTGCGCCACCGCTCGGCGCCGCGCTGCAAGCCTACCAATGGGGCCACCAGTGATCGTCGCAAACCACTTGCTATCGGTTCGCGATCCTCGTCCTTGAGGACGACCATGATGAGCGACAACACAACGCAGCCGGCCAGCAGGCCGACATCGACGCGATTACCAAGTCGTGCCGCGTTCGCCAACGCTTTACCTCACGAGCTGAGGACCGACGCGTATTTCTCCTCATCGTCGAGAATCCGGCCCGTGCCGCGCACGACGCACGTGAGCGGATCCTCGTCGACGTGAATTGGCAGGCTCGTCTCCTGGCTGAGCAGGAGATCGAGCCCTCGAATCAATGCACCGCCGCCAGTCATCACGATACCCCGGTCGACGATGTCGCTGGCCAGCTCCGGCGGCGTGATCTCGAGCGCGCGACGCACAGCGTCCACGATCTGCTGAATCGGCTCCTGGATCGCTTCGCGAATCTCGCTCGAGTGAACGCGCACCGTCTTCGGAATGCCGGAGACGAGGTCGCGTCCCTTCACTTCCATCTCGCGCTCTTCGCCGACGGGCGCCGCGGAGCCGATGTTGATCTTGATTTGCTCCGCCGTCGGCTCGCCGATGAGGAGGTTGTAGTTCTTCCGCATGAACTGCACGATCGAAATATCGAGCTCGTCGCCGCCGGTGCGGATCGACGTATCGCTCACAATGCCGGAGAGCGCGATGACCGCGATCTCCGTTGTGCCACCGCCGATGTCGATGACCATGTTGCCGGTCGGCGTCTCGACGGGGAGGCCGACACCGATTGCCGCGGCCATGGGCTCAGCAACCATGAATACTTCTTTGGCACCGGCACCCAGCGCCGAGTCGCGCACCGCACGCTTCTCCACTTCGGTGATACCAGAGGGTACACAGACGATGACCCGGGGTTTCACCTTGAAGACGTGGTTCTCGATGATGAGCGTGAGGAAATACCGCAGCATCTTCTCGGTCACGTCGAAGTCGGCGATGACGCCGTCCTTCATCGGGCGAACGGCGATCACGCCTTCCGGCGTGCGTCCTAACATTCGCTTGGCCTCGAGTCCGACACCTTTGATCTTCTTGGTTTCGCGGTCGATCGCAACGACGGACGGCTCGTTGAGAACGATCCCCTCACCCTTCACATAGATGAGAGTATTCGCCGTGCCGAGGTCGACACCGATCGCGTTCGCGGGGAAAAGAGACCCTGCTTTAAGGAAAGGCCAGCGCATCTCGCTTCAAGATATTGGGACGGCGGTACTTAGGAGACGAAACCTTCAGCCGATTCGTAACGCAGGCCGAACGCCTCAGCCACGCCGGGATAAGTAACGTGACCTTCGGTCATGTTGAGGCCGCGAAGGAGCGCCGCGTTTTCCTTGAGCGCCCGCTTCCAGCCCTTGTTCGCCAGCTGTAGTGCGTACGGCAACGTCGCGTTGGTGAGGGCAAGCGTGGAGGTTCTCGGTACGCCACCCGGCATGTTCGCCACGCCGTAGTGGATGATGCCGTCGACGACGTACGTCGGGTTTTCATGCGTGGTCGCATGGATAGTTTCGACGCAGCCGCCTTGGTCAATCGCTACATCGACGATTACGGCGCCAGGTTGCATCAACTTCAGGTCATCCCGCCGAATGAGTTTCGGCGCCTTGGCGCCAGGGATGAGCACCGCCCCCACCACGAGATCAGCTGTTTCGATCTGCTCGAGGATGTTGTGGCGGTTGGAGTGGATCAGAACGCAGTTCGCGGGCATGACGTCGGACAGGTAGCGCAGCCGCTCGAGCGAGAGGTCCAGGATGGTGACCTTGGCGCCCATGCCGGCCGCCATCTTCGCCGCGTTGATGCCGACGATGCCGCCGCCCAGGATCACGACCTTGGCCGGGGCAACGCCCGGCACGCCGCCGAGGAGGACTCCGCGCCCCCCGTACAACTTCTCCAGGTACTTGGCGCCTTCCTGCACCGCCATGCGACCGGCGACCTCCGACATCGGCGTGAGCAACGGAAGCTCGCGCGTCGGAAGCTCCACCGTCTCGTACGCGACGCAGGTAGCGCCGCTTTCGATATGCGCGCGGGTGAGTTTTTCATCAGCCGCGAAATGGAAGTACGTGAAGACCAACTGGCCCGAGCGCATGTGCTGCCATTCGCGCTCGATCGGCTCTTTCACCTTCATGATCATCTCGCTGCCCCGCCAAACGGCGGCGGCATCCGGCGCGATCTTGGCGCCCACAGCGGTGAATACGTCATCGGAGAAGCCGCTTCCCAATCCCGCGCCGGTTTCAACGAGGACGGAATGCCCTGCAGCGATCAGCGCTTCGGCGCCCGCGGGCACCAGCGCGATACGATTTTCGTTTGTTTTGATTTCCTTCGGAACACCGATCTTCATCGTGAGAAAAGTCGGGGGGGGGGGAGGAATTAGCGGTGACTCTTTTGCGCTGGAAGCTAATTGGCCCTACCTCATTCTGCGCCCTTCGGGCCGAGACTCACGACGGTCATGCGCGCCGGATCGAAGTAGACGCTCGCCACCCGCGAAACGTCATCGACGGAAATGGCGTCGATGAGCGCGAGGATTTCGTCGAGCGTGCGAAAGGGTTCGTCGTACAACTCCACGGACGCGGCGCGGTACATCCGCGACGAGACGCTTTCCAGCGACAACGTAATTTGTCCCTTGAGCTGCTGTCGGCCCATCGCGACTTCGTCGGCCGGGAGGCCGTGGTCGACGACCGTCTGAAGCTCGGTGCGGATCGCATCGAGCGCGGCGCCGGTCGATTCGGGAGCAGTCGCGACGTACACGCCGTGCATACCGCTGTCGGCGTGAAACGACTGGTAGGTGTACACCGAATACGCCAAGCCCAGATCCTCGCGTACCCGCTGAAAGAGCCGCGAGCTCATACCGCCGCCGAGGAGCATGCTCACCAGCAGCAGCGGGAATCGCTCGGGATCGCCGTGCGCAACTGCCTTCGTTCCCAGGACGACGTGCGTCTGCGCCCCGTCTCGCGCGACGTGCAGCGCCTTCGGTGTAGCGGTGTTCGCGGGCGGCGACGACATGGGCGTCGAATCGCCCGCGTCCAAGTCGGCCCAACCAGTGTGCGACAGAACATCCAGCAGCCGGTCGTGCTCGACGTTTCCTGCGGCGGAAATGACCAGCCGTCCCGGGTGATAGGCTCGACGGTGCAGGTCGCGAATCTCTCGAACGCCGAGCGCGTTGACCGTGTCGCGCGTGCCGAGAATTGAATAGCCGTACGGGTGCTCGCCCCAGAGCGCCTCGCTGTGAAGCTCGAAAACGAGGTCGTCCGGCGTGTCCTCCACCATCCCGATCTCTTCGAGGATTACCTTGCGTTCTAACTTGAGGTCAGACTCTCTAAGTGCCGGATGGAAAACGATATCCGCGATAACATCTGAGGCCTGTTCGAGGTGCTCGTCGAGCACGCGAGCCTGATAGACGGTGTGCTCGCGCGACGTATAGGCATCGAGGGAACCGCCGAGCGCTTCGAGCGACAGCGCAATCTCGTGCGCGGTGCGCCGCTGCGTTCCCTTGAACACCATGTGCTCGAGAAGATGCGACACGCCCATGCGTTCGCGCGGCTCGTGGAGCGACGCGGCGCGGACCCACGCCGCAAAAGCAACCGACCGTACCCCCGGCATGAACTCCGAGAGTACGGTCAGGCCATTCGGGAGAACGGTTCGGCGAAATACGGTGTCGGCCGCGACGTCTGCCACTTCGCTCACCTACGCGCGGTCTCGGCCACCTCGACCGCCGCCGCTGCGACGGGGTCTACCACCGCGGTCTCCGCGGTCGCCACGCCCCTCAGAGCTTTCGCGTCGTGGACGATCGCTTCCCCCCTCTCCGCCGCCGCCGTTCGGCTCCGGCTCGGGCATCCCTTCCGGCCGCGGAATGAGCGCTTTCATCGAGAGGCGCAGCCGCCCCCGCTCGTCGCGGTCGATGAGCTTCACCTTCACGCGATCGCCCTTCTTGACCACGTCCTCGGTCTTCTCAGTGCGCTCGTGGCGCATCTCCGAGATGTGAACGAGTCCTTCGGTTCCGGGCATGATCTCGATGAATGCGCCGAAGGGGGTCGTCGTCTTGACCGTGCCTTCGTATGTCTCGCCGACCACCGGCTCCGCCGTGAGCGCCTGGACCATCTGGCGAGCGCGCTCCATCGACTCGCCGCCGACGGCGGCGATGGTCACGAGGCCCGTATCGTCGACCGTGAGCTCGGCACCCGTCTCGTCCTGAATGCCGCGAATCGTCTTGCCCTTGGGGCCGATGAGATCTCCGATCTTTTCCGGGCTGATCGTCATCGTGACGATGCGCGGAGCGAACGGCGACAGATCCCCGCGTGGCGCCTCGAGCGCCTTGTCCATCTCGCCGAGGATGTGCAGCCGGCCTTCCTTCGCCTGCGCCAACGCCTCTTCCATGATCTTGAGATCGAGCCCTTCGACCTTGATGTCCATCTGGATCGAGGTGATGCCATTGCGCGTGCCGGCGACCTTGAAGTCCATGTCGCCGAGGTGATCCTCGGTGCCGAGAATGTCGGTGAGAATCGCGTACTTCTTCCCTTCCATGATCAGGCCCATCGCCACGCCGGCCACCGCCGAGCGGATCGGCACGCCGGCGTCGAACATGGCGAGCGAGCCGCCGCATACCGACGCCATCGACGACGAGCCGTTCGATTCCAGGATGTCCGAGACGATACGGATGGTGTACGGAAATTCCTCGAACGGCGGCAGCACGCCCTGCAGCGCGCGCTCCGCGAGGTTGCCATGGCCGATCTCGCGGCGCGAGGTCCCACGCATCGGGCGCACTTCACCCGTCGAGAAGGGCGGGAAGTTGTAGTGCAGCATGAACGACTTGGTCGTTTCCTGCGGCTCGTTGATCGTTTCAAGACGTTGGACGTCGTTTGCCGTACCTAGCGTGACGGCGACGAGCGCCTGCGTCTGACCGCGCGTGAACACCACAGAACCGTGCGCGCGCGGCAGTTCGCCGACGTCGATCGTGATCGGCCGGACCTCTGTCGGGGTACGTCCGTCGACACGATGTCCCGTTTCCAGCACCTGTCCGCGCAGTTGGTGGTACTCGACGTCGCCGAGCAGTGTGTGGATGTCCTTCGCGTTATCCGGGAAGTCGGCAAGCAGACCCTCGGCGACCTCCGACTTCGCGCGCTCGACAGCCTGGATGCGGGTATGCTTGTCCTTCTGGTTCAGCGCCTCGCGGATCTTGCCCTCGGCGAGCTGCTTGACGTTGACGTGCAGATTCTCCGGAACCTCGGCCTTGGTCCATTCCATCTTCGCCGGGCGCTCAGTGTCCATCTTCTTGAACAGCTCTTCCTGCGCGGCGATCAGCTCGCGGATGCCCTTGTGAGAGATGCTGAGCGCCTCGACCACGTCCGCCTCGCTGACTTCGAGCGCGCCACCTTCCACCATCACGATGGAGTCATTCGAGCCGGCGACGACGACGTCCATGTCGCTGTAGCCCAGTTGCTGGAAGGTCGGATTGAGCACCCACTTTCCCTGTATGCGACCGATGCGCACCGCGGCAACCGGAGTGGCGAAGGGAATGCGCGAGGCATTCAACGCGGCCGATGCGGCGACGAGCGCGAGCACGTCGGAGGCATTCTCCTGGTCCGCCGAAACGACATAGATGAAGACCTGGACCTCGTTCTTGAAGCCGTCCGGAAAGAGCGGCCGGATCGACCGGTCGACGATGCGCGCCGAGAGAATCTCGGCGTCGCTGGGCCGGCCTTCGCGCTTGATGAAGCCGCCGGGAATCTTGCCGGCGGCGTAGGTCTTCTCGCGATACTCGACGAGGAGAGGGAAGAAATCGAGCGGGCTTTGCTTGTCGCTGACGGTCACCGCCGCGATCACCTTGGTGTCCCCGAACTGCACGACCGCGCTGCCGGCGGCCTGCTTGGCGAGGCGGCCCGTCTCGATGACGAGCTTGCGCCCCGCGAACGTCTTTTCAACGCGTTGCATCATTGCTGGATTGCCCCTATGGGGCTGTTAGAAGAACGAGTGGGGGATAAGCAAAACGCGCGGGCCGCAATCGTTGCGCCCGCGCCGTCGTGCTCATCCGTGAATTAGTACCGGAGTCCAAGCTCCTGGACGATCTGCCGGTAATCCTCGACATCCGTGCGCTTCAGGTAGTTCAACAACCGGCGTCGCTTACCCACCATTTTGAGAAGGCCACGGCGACCGTGGTGATCCTTCTTGTGGGCGCGGAAGTGCTCGGTCAAATAGTTGATGCGCTCGGTAAGGAGCGCGACCTGAACGCGTGTCGACCCAACGTCGTTGCTGTGTGTCTGGTACTTCGCGATAGTTGCGGTCTTGTCGAAACCCATGGCCTGGCTGATTCCCCGCCCTTTTGGCGGCGTCCGATGTTTTTGGCGATAGCTTTGAAGCGTAATCAGTCGGTAACGCGTTGTAAAGGCTTGGGTTGGGGCCCGTCATGCACCGAACAGGTGCCCGATCCAGCCAAACAGCTTTGCGAAGCCGGCGCGTGTGTCGTTGTACATCACGATCGCGAAGAGCAAAGCGATCGCGAAGAGCCCGAAGCGGAGGATGTATTCGCGCGTCCGCATGCTGAACGGGCTGCCCTTTGCCGATTCGAGGACGTTGATGAGGATCTGTCCGCCGTCGAGGATCGGAATCGGCAGAAGGTTGAGCACCGCGACGTTGATGCTGAGCAGCGCGATCAGCGCGAACAGGTCGTCGAGGCCCTTTCGTGCCTGACTGACCGCCACTCGCGTGATCGCGATCGGGCCGCCCAATTCCCTCACCGACTGCTTGCCCGTGCCGATTCGTCGCAGCACGCGGAAGACTTGCCCCGCATCGCTCTTCGTCTGGCGCAAACCCAACTGAATGGCGTAGGGGAGGCTGACTGACACGCGACGGACAGTGTTCCGCGCACCGGCGCCGATGCGGCCAACCGTGGTGTCCTTTCCCGGCCCGATCTCGGAGCGCACCGCCTTGGGTGTGACGGTGAGCGACTCGGTGGCTGCTCCGCGACGGACGACAAAGGTCAAAGGATGTTCCGGCGACGCTCCGACTTTCTCCACCATGTCGGTCCAGGACAAGATCGGTTGGGCGTCGACGCTCAGTACCGAGTCGCCCTTTCTCAGACCGGCCTGCAACGCGCGATCGGCGGGGAACACGGTGTCGATCACCGGCGGCAGATAGGGATCGATCAGACTCGCGATCTCTCGCGCGTCCGGGCCGTCGTCGGTCAGCGGGATGGCAACCGTTCCGCGATTGGTCGTCAGCTCGATTTGATTCTTGCTGTCGAGCATCCCTTCGATCAAAGCGCGCCAGCTCGCGACGGCCTTTCCGTTCACGGCGCGCACCGTGTCGCCGGAGTGCAGTTGTGACAGAGCCGGCACCACGATGTCGTGCTCGACACCACCGATCACGGTCGAGTCGTAGTCCGCTTGGCCAGCGCGCATCACAAGCGTGGTCGCCACCACGACGGCCAACAGGCCGTTCATGATGACACCGGCTGTCAGGATGATGACCCGCGCCCACAGCGGTTTGCTCTCGAACCACCGATTCTCCGGCACCGGCTTCGGCCCGAACGGGATCATTGCGTTCGGATCGTAGTTGGGATCAGTCTCCTTGCGAGCGGTGCTCTCTTCGTTGCCGCCCTCGAGGAAGGCCGCTTCCGCGTCGTGCCGGGATGCCATTCGGACGTAGCCGCCGAGCGGCAACCAAGCCAGGATGTACTCTGTCTCGCCGCGGCGTTTTCGGAAGATTGCCGGACCAAAGCCAATCGAGAAGCGCGGCGCGTACACGCCGAGCGCTTTCGCCGCGATGAAATGCCCGAGCTCGTGCACGAAGATCACGAGGCCGAACACCAGAATTGGTGCGAGGATCGGAAAGATGGTGCTCAACATCCGAAGTGCTCCTGAACGTGCCGGCGCGCCGCTGAGTCGGCCCGCAGTATGGAATCCCGCGTGTCGCCAGGCAAATCGGCCAGCGCATCGATGGCACTCGCAATCGCTACGCCGATATCGCTGAAACGGATCCGCCCGTCGAGAAAGAGGGCCACCGCTGCCTCATTGGACGCGTTGAAGACTGCTGGTGCTACACCGCCCCGCCGTCCGGCGGCAACGCCCAGGGCGAAGGCCGGGAATTGCTCCGCCCGAAGCGGCTCGAAAGTCAGCGGCGACAGCGAAACAGGGTCGAACCGAGGTACACCGGAGTCCGGTACACGATCCGGGTGCGTCAGCGCATACAGGATAGGCAGTTCCATGCTCGGAACGCCGAGTTGGGCGAGGACGCTGCCGTCGACGAATTCGACGAGCGAATGCACGACGCTCTGCGGATGCACGACGACCTCGATGCGATCGTACGGCAAGTTGAACAGATAGTGCGCCTCGATGACCTCGAGCGCCTTGTTGGCGAGCGTCGCGCTGTCAACGGTGATCTTGCGGCCCATGCGCCAGGTCGGATGCCGCAGCGCGTCCTCGAGCGTCGCCTGCTCCAGCTGCTCCGCGCTCCATTGACGAAACGGTCCACCCGACGCCGTGATGATGATTCTCTGAATCTCCACGCCTGGCCGTCCGGTGATGCATTGCAGGATCGCGCTGTGCTCACTGTCCACGGGCACGATCTCGCCGCCGCCGGTACGGCAGGCGTCGGTGACCAACCCGCCGGCCATGACGAGCGTTTCCTTGTTGGCCAGCGCGACACGTTTCCCGCGCGCGAGGGCCGCGAGCGTCGCCTCGAGGCCGGCGGCTCCGACGACCGCGTTGAGCACGACATCCACATCGTCGCGCGTCGCCGCCTCGACGAGACACTGTCCCCCGGCATGCCATGCATCGCGCGAGCCGTTCTGCACGATTCCCACGAACGCGGGCGCGAACAACGCTGCCTGCTCCTCGAGCAACGTCGCGTTGTTGAACGCCGTCAGCGCGGCGACCCGGAAGCGCGAGCGTTGTCGCTCGAGCACGCGGAGCGCGGCGGTGCCGATCGATCCGGTGGAGCCGAGCACGGCGACTCCGCGTCGCGAATCACCCGAGCCAGTCACGCGGGTGCCCATGTCAGCAACCATCCGAAGACGATGAACGAGACGGGGAGCACGAAGAGCAGGCTGTCCACGCGATCGAGCACTCCGCCGTGACCGGGGATGATGTTCGACGCGTCCTTCACGCCGGCTTCACGCTTGAAGAGCGATTCGGCGAGATCGCCCAGTTGCGCCGCGACACTGATCACCGCGCCGACCGCGATGGCGCCGAGTGGCCGCCAACGAAAGTCGAGCTGCGCGGCCGGCCGCAGGAGGAACTGCGTGAACACCCAGGCGACAAGCATGCTGGCGAGCAATCCACCAATCGCTCCTTCGACGGTCTTGCCCGGGCTCACTGCGGGAATGAGCTTGCGTCGGCCCAATGCGCGACCCACGGCGTAGGCACCGGTGTCGGACGCCCATGTCGTGATGAGCGGCAACAGGAGCAGGAGGCCGCCGCTCGGGATCGCGAACGATTTGCCGCCGAGCGACAGGCTCGCCGGTGCGAAGGCATATTCGTGGTATCGGATCGCGTAGCCGAAGCTCAGCATGCCGCCGGTATACGCGATGCCGAGCAACGTCGAGCCAACAGCGCTCATCGGCTTTCCGGCCACTCCCCGTCGCCAAATCGCCAACGTGAGCAGGGCCAACATGACGACAGCCGCGATCTCGACGGCGCTCAACCTGCCGTTCGGATCGTAGAGCTGGAGATAGCGCGCGTGGACGAGCAGCGGCAGCAGGCCGGCGAGGGCGATGCCAACGTCATCGAACGGCGTCTGGCTCGAAGCGCGCGCGATCCGAAAGAATTCCCAGGCTCCGAGCGCGGAGGCGACGGCGAGGAGCGCCGCGAGCGGCGCGCCGCCATAGATGACGATCGCGATCGCGATCGGCGCCGCGACGACTCCGAAGGCGACGCGGCGCGCGAGCTCGGAGCTCACACTTCCATGATCTCGGCTTCTTTCGCCTTGATCAACTCGTCGACCTTGTGGATGTAGTCGTCGTGCAGCTTTTGCAAATCCTTCTCGGCGTGCTTCACGTCGTCTTCCGACACCCCGTTCAACTTCTTGAATCCTTCGCGCGCGTGCGTCCGCGCATGGCGAATGGCGACTTTGCCTTCCTCGGCGTACTTGTGCACGACTTTCACGAGCTCCTTGCGGCGCTGCTCGTTCATCATGGGGAGCGGGACGCGGATGATGCCGCCCTGGGCCGACGGCTCGAGGCCGAGCCCCGATTCGCGGATCGCCTTTTCGACGATCTTGATCTGCCCCTTGTCGAACGGCGTCACGATGAGAACACGCGGTTCGGGCGCGTTGATCGTCGCGACCTGGTTCAGCGCCATCATCTGGCCGTACATCTCGACGCGCACCGTGTCGAGCATGTTGGGCGACGCCTTACCCGACCGGACCGACGAGAACTCGTGTTTGATGTGCGCGATGTCCTTGTCCATCGACGCGCGGGCGTCCTTCATGATGTTTGGAATGGAGCTCATCGAACGAGGGTGCCGATCCGCTCGCCGCGCACGGCCGCGACGATCGAACCCGGACGGTGGATGTTGAGAACGATCAACGGCAGCGAGTTTTCACGGCACAACGTGCTCGCGGTCTGATCGATGACCTTGAGCTCTTCCATGATCACGTCGCGGAAGCTGATCTCTTCGTACAGCTTGGCGGTCGGATCCTTCTTCGGATCGGCCGAGTAGACGCCCTCGACGCTCGTCGCCTTGATGATGACGTTGGCCTTGATCTGAATGGCCCGCAACACGGCGGCGGTGTCGGTGGAGAAGTACGGATTTCCGGTTCCGGCGGCGAAGATGACCGTCCGGCCTTTTTCGAGATGTCGAATGGCGCGGCGCCGAATGTACGGCTCCGCCAGCTCTTCCATGCGGATGGCCGTCATGACGCGGGTGTCGATGCCCTTGCGCTCGAGGACGTCCTGCACGGCGAGGGCGTTGATCACGGTGCCGAGCATCCCCATGTAGTCCGCGGCGACGCGATCCATGCCCGTCTTGGAGAGTTGCGACCCCCGCACGATATTGCCGCCGCCGATTACGAGGCCGAGCGACACGCCCGTCTTCGTGACGGAGAGAATCTCGTCCGCCAGCCGGGAAACGACGTCGAAGTCGTACCCGAAACCTTTCTCGCCGGCGAGTGCTTCGCCGGAGAGCTTCAGGAGAATGCGGGGATATTTAAGGTCGTTCGTCACCGGCACTGTCATCCTCTCGCCGCGTAGCGGCGGGAGGATCCATTGTGAGCGTTTTCGATGCTGGACACGGTGCGATTCGTTCGTACGGATTCGAGGTGCGACAATTCTACGTCTATATCCTAGCAAGCCATTCGCAGCGGCTATACGTCGGCGTGACAAACAGTCTCGAGCGTCGACTATGGGAGCACGTTCACAATTGGAGTGCATTCAGCGCCCGCTACCCAGACGAAGCGATTGGTGTATTACGAGGTACACCCCAACCCGATGAGTGCCATTCGTCGCGAGAAACAACTCAAGAAGCTTTACCGAGCGCAGAAGATCAAACTGATCGAATCGGTCAATCCGATATGGATTGACTTGGCCGAAGGATGGTTCGACCCACCGATGGACACCACTGAGTTAGGACGATAGATCCTCCCGCGGCGGAGCCGCGGGAGGATGACGCTCAAGCCTCTCCGAGCTGGTACCGAACGAAGCGCCGGACTTGAACGTTCTCGCCCGTCTTCGCCGAGACTTCTTTCACCAGATCACCGATCGACTTCTTGGGATCGCGCACCCACATCTGGTGCATGAGCGCGACGTCCTTGTAGAACGCCTGGATCTTTCCCTCGACGATCTTGTCGATCATGTGCTCCGGCTTCCCTTCCGCGCGCACTTGCTCGACGAAAATACGGCGCTCGGATTCGACCTTGTCCTGCGGCACCTGATCCTTGTCCACCGCCAGCGGGGCGGCGGCGGCGATGTGCTCGGCGAGGTGCTTGCCGAGCTGCTGGAAATCGTCGGTGCGCGCGACGAAATCGGTCTCGCAATTGATCTCGACCAGCACGGCGATCTTGCCGTTGTGGTGGATGTAGCTGCCGATGACCCCTTCCTTCGTCTGACGACCGGAACGCTTCTCGGCCTTTGCCGCGCCCTTGGAGCGAAGCAGCTCAACCGATTTGTCGAGATCGCCGCCCGTCTCCTCGAGCGCCTTCTTGCAATCCATCATGCCGGCTCCGGTTCTCTCACGGAGGGCGGCTACGTCTTTCGCGGTAATTGCCATTGTCTGATCCATCGTACGGTGTTCGTGGAAACGCCGCCGGGCAATGCGTCCGGCGGCGTGTTCAAGTCTAGTCCAACAGGCAAGCGCTTGTCAGCGCGCCCTATGCAGCTTGCCGCTTACTCGCCTTCAGCCGCCTCGGCCGGGGCTTCACCCTCACCCGGACCCTTGAGCCGCGCGGCGATCGCTTCCGGCTTGGCGCGACGACGGCGCGGGCGGCGGCGACGACGTTTGTCCTCTTCGCCCGCCGGTTCGGCGCCACGATCGGAGCTGTACGTGTAGCTCTCACCTTCCTCCGGCTCTTCGCGGACCGGCGCCTCACGGCGCGCTTCGATGACCGAATCGGCGATCGCTTTGGCGATCAGCTCGACCGAACGGATCGCATCGTCGTTGCCGGCGATCGGCACACTGATGAGGTCCGGATCGGCATTGGTATCGACGATCGCAATGATCGGAATACCGAGCTTGTTCGCTTCGCTGACGGCGATCCGCTCCTTCTTCGAATCGACGACGAACATGAGACCGGGAAGCCGGTTCATGTTGCGAATGCCGTGCAGATACTTCGAGAGCTTCTCACGCTCGCGGCGGAGCATGAGCTGCTCCTTCTTGGTGTAGTTCTCGAACTCGCCGCCCTCTTCGCCGCCCGCCTCCAGCTCCTTCATGCGGCGAACCTGCTTCTTCACCGTCTGGAAGTTGGTGAGCAGACCACCGAGCCAGCGCTCCGTGATGTAGAGGGCGCTCGCCCGGTCGGCCTCGCTCTTCACGAGCGTCGCGAGCTGCGGCTTCGTGCAGACGAACAGCACGTTGTCACCGCGAAGAACGACGTCGCGCACGAGCTTCTGCGCGAGCTCGATCTGTCGCAGCGTCTTCTTGAGATCGATGATGTGGATGCCGTTACGCTCGGCGAAGATGAACTGACGCATCTTCGGGTTCCAACGACGGGTCTGATGCCCGAAGTGGACGCCGGCAGCGAGTAGCGCCTCGAGCGACGGTGTTGCTTGTTGATCGGCCATACGGTGTGTCTCCTTTGGGTTGATCGTCGGACCGCTGTCACCGCCCGTGTTAGACCGGAATTTCCGGCACCCTAATACGGACTCGAGCGGGCCTGTGAGGTTTGATGTCATCCTCTGCGGCGAAGCCGCGGAGGATCTACTGTCATTCCTTCGTGGCAAGCCACGGTTGGTTCACAGTAGATCCTCCCGCGCTTTCGCGCGGGAGGATGACAGCCGGACGACTAACGCTTCGAGAACTGGAACCGCTTACGCGCCTTCGGACGGCCCGGCTTCTTGCGCTCGACGGCGCGAGCGTCACGAGTGAGCAACCCCAAGTCGCGCAATTTGCGGCGGTGCGCTTCGTCGATCTTGACGAGGGCGCGGGCCACCGCGAGACGAAGGGCGCCGGCTTGGCCGGTCTGGCCGCCGCCGTCGACATTCGCCTTCACGTCGTAACGGCCGAGGGTATCGGTCGCGACGAACGCCTGCTGAATGGACGTCACCAGCGCCGGGCGCGGGAAGTAATCGCCCAACGTCCGCCCGTTCACGTCCCACTTGCCAGAACCCTGCTTGATGAACACGCGGCACACCGCTTCCTTCCGGCGGCCGATCGCATTGATGGTGTCGGCCATGGATTACTTCTCGCTCTTGTTGAAGGACAGCGGCGTGGGTTGCTGCGCCGCGTGCGGATGCTCGGCGGTTGCGTAGACGCGCAGTTTGCGGCGCAGAACCTGACGTCCAAGCGCGGTCTTCGGCAGCATGCCGTGCACGGCCTTCTCGATGATACGCTCCGGATGACGGGCGAGCATCGTCGAAAACGGCGTGAACTTCTCGTGCCCCATGTAGCCGGTGTGCGAGAAGTACTCCTTCTGCTCGGCCTTGCGGCCGGTGACCTTCACTTTCGACGCGTTGATCACGATGACGTTGTCACCGGTATCCATGTGCGGGGTGAAGATCGGCTTGTGCTTGCCGCGAATGATCTTCGCGATTTCAGCGGCGAGACGGCCGAGCACCATGCCGTCCGCGTCCACGATGAACCAACGCTGCTCGATATCGCGCGGCGTGGCGGAAAAAGTCTTCATTGCTCGACGAACAAAAGTGGGTCCCGCGCCTCACCGGTGCGTCATGCAACCCGGGTCTCGGCTGCCACTAAGGGCATTTTTGACAGACCTTTAAGTTAGACAACGACTTACGGGCTGTCAACGAAGTCAGCTGGAACGGCGAACTACTCCAGTTCCACCAGGAGAGCGCCCTTCTCGACCGCCATGCCGGGCTGGGCCTGGACGGTTTTGACGCGGCCCGCGGCTAACGCCCGAAGCTCATTCTCCATTTTCATGGCTTCCATGACGACGAGGCCCTGTCCGGCTCTGACGTCGTCACCCGGCTTCACGGCGACCCGGACGATCAGACCGGGCATCGGAGCGACGAGCGGCGCCGGCCCTTTGGGCGCCGACGAGGCGCGCGACAGCTCTCGGATGGCGCGCGCCCGCTCGTCGAGCGCCTCGACCTCGAACCGATAGCCATCCAGCCAGAGCGTGTAACCGCCCCGCTCCGATCCTCGCCGCACGACGACGCGATGGATTTCCGGGCCGATGGAGACTGTTCGGACCGGCGTCCCGTCGGAGGGCGAGACGCTCGCGTTGACGAGCGCACCGTCGATGTGAATCCCATCACCGTCGAGCACAACTTCGTGATCCTCGTCGCCCCCCCCGATCCGGACAAAGTATTTCACGCGGCCTCCGGCACGAGCTCACAGACGGTCTCGATGTGAGCTGTTTGCGGGAACATGTCGAACGCCCTGAGAGACGCGATGCGATAACGCGGCATGCGGGCCAGATCGCGCGCCAGCGTTGGTGGATCGCAGCTCACGTAAATGATCGCTCGTGGCGTCTGTTGCGCGCTCTGCAACTCGGCGGTAACGCGCTCATGCAGCCCGGTTCGCGGCGGATTGACGAGAACGAGATCCACGGGCAGCAGTTCAGCGATCACATCCTCTACACGCGCGGCGATCGCGCGTGATCCCTCAGGCAGCTCCGACGCGCAACGCGCCGAGGCATCGCGGTCGGCCTCGACGGCGGTGACGCGCGCGCCCGAACGTGCAAGGCGCACGGCGGTGGCACCCGATCCGGCGTACGCGTCGAGAACGGTTTCGGGCTTGTAGTCGCGCGCGCGATCGAGCACGAAATCGTGAAGGCGCGCACCCATCGCGGCGTTCACCTGCGCGAACGACGCGCCGGCGGCCGGTGCTCCGCGGCTGGCAACGAGCGACCGCGCGCGATGGGCTGGCCGCCACCAGAGCGCCGCCGCGCCGGGAACGGCTTCGAAGAAGGCAACACGGTCCGGCCAGGCATTGCCGCCTTCCATGACAACCGCGGCTCCGTCGTCGAGAAGGCGCACGGAACCCCGCAGCTCGTCGGCAACGGGAAAATGTCGGCGCGCTTCCATCACTTGGCGCCAGATCGTCAGGACCCGCTCGTCGGTGATCGGGCAATCGGCGAGCTGAAAGACATTCACCGGGTCATCGAACGGATGCAGGCCGATCGTCCAGCTCCCCGTTCGGTTGCGACGCATCCCGAGCGTGAGCTTGTGGCGATAGCGCCACTGCTCTTCGCTCGGCTCGATGTCCGGCGGCTCGACCTGGCGTCGGCCGATGCGCGCGAGCGAATCGCGGATGATGAGGCGCTTGGCTTCGAGCTGGGCGTCGTAGCGCACGTGTTGCAACTGACATCCGCCGCAGCGGTCGACGCGATAGTGATAGCAGACCGGATCTACCCGGTCGGGCGACGGCTCGATCAGCTCGCGAATCGTTCCGCGCGCGAAGCGCTTTCGCGTCTCGAGCTCAACGCGGAGCCGGTCGCCGCGCGCCGCGCGCGGAACGAACACGACGACGCCATCGGTTCGCCCGACACCATCGCCACCCGCCGCGATCGAATCGATAACGACTTCGGCCGTCGTCATCGCAGGGCCTCCAATCGCGCCGTGCGCGTCCACGCATCGGCGGCCGGCGCGGCCGCGCGTTCGCTCGCTCCACTGGTGGGCGATCCGTTCACGCGAGGCGCGTGCCGGTCGCTATCGGCGATCAACGCCGCGACCAGCGCGGCAAGGCGCGTCGTCTCGGCCGGCGCCTTGCGCGCGATCAACGAGTCGAGCCGCCGCTCGAGCCATTGAATCTCGATCGCGCCGGCGCGGAACTCTTCGTCTTCCATCACGCGAAGATGGAAGTCGCGCGACGACTCGATGCCGTCGATCGTGAGCTCGAGCAGCGCGCGATGCATGCGATCGATCGCGAGCTCCCGATTCGCCGCGTAGACGATCAGCTTTGCCAGCATCGGGTCGTAGTGCAGCCCGACCTCGGATCCTGTCTCGATCCCGCCATCCCACCGCACGCCGGGTCCCGATGGAACCCGCAGATAGTTGACGGTGCCGGTGGACGGCAAAAAGCCGTTCGCCGGATCCTCGCTCGTGATACGGCACTCGATCGCCCAACCGCGCGGCACGATGTCGTCCTGGCGAAACGAAAGCGGCTCTCCGGCAGCGACGCGGATCTGCCACTGCACCAGGTCGATTCCGGTGATGAACTCGGTCACCGGATGCTCGACCTGCAGCCGCGTGTTCATCTCGAGGAAGTAGAAGTTCCCGTCGCGATCGAGGAGGAACTCGCAGGTGCCGGCGTTGACGTAGCCCGCGGCCTTCGCGGCGCGAACCGCCGTTTCACCCATGCGACGCCGCAGCTCGGGTGTGACCGCAACGCTCGGCGCTTCCTCGATCATCTTCTGGTGCCGACGCTGCACCGAGCACTCGCGCTCGAGCAACGACACCATGTTGCCGTGCGTGTCGCCGAGCACCTGGATCTCGACGTGGCGCGGACCGACGACGTATTTCTCGACGTACACCGCGTCATCGCCGAAGGCGTTCTTCGCCTCACGACGCGCGGCGTCGAGCGACGCGCTCATCTCGCCGGGCTCGCGCACGACGCGCATGCCCTTTCCGCCGCCTCCAGCGGCGGCTTTGAGCAGCACGGGGTACCCGAACTTTTCCGCGATTCCGTGCGCCTCGTCCGCGTCGCGCAACGCTTCGGTGGTCCCCGGAACAATCGGCACGTTTGCGGCGATCGCGAGTTGCCGCGCGGCCACCTTGCTGCCCATCGCGGCGATCGCCTCCGGCGGCGGACCGATGAACACGAGGCCAGCATCGCGCACGGCCTTGGCGAACCATTCACGCTCGGAGAGAAAGCCGTAGCCCGGGTGGATCGCCTCCGCTCCAGTCTCCTTCGCCGCCTCGATGATGCGGGCGCCGTTCAAATAGCTCTGCGACGACGGCGCGGGCCCGATGTGCACCGCCTCGTCTGCTTCTCGCACGTGCGGCGCGCGCGCGTCGGCGTCGCTGTACACCGCCACCGAGTGGATACCCATCTCGCGACAGGCGCGAATGACGCGCAGCGCGATCTCTCCCCGATTGGCGACCAGGATCTTCTTGAACATCGCGCGGCTCAGAGCGGAATGTTGCCGTGCTTCTTCGGCGGATTCCGGTCGCGCTTCGTCCGCAGCGTCTCGAGCGCGTCGATCAGGCGCGGGCGCGTGTCGCGCGGGTCGATGATGTCGTCCAGGTACCCGCGACCGGCCGCGATGTATGGATGGGCGAATTTGCCGCGATACTCCTCGATCTTGGCGTCCGTCGCCGCAGCCGGATCGCCGCTGTCGTTGATCTCCTTGCGAAAGAGAATCTCGACCGCGCCCTTTGGTCCCATCACCGCGATCTCCGCGGACGGCCACGCGACGTTGAAATCGCCGCGAATGTGTTTGGACGACATGACGTCGTACGCTCCACCATACGCCTTGCGCGTGATCACGGTGAGCTTGGGGACGGTCGCTTCGCAGTAAGCGTAGAGCAGCTTGGCGCCGTGCTTGATGATGCCACCGTGCTCCTGCAGGATGCCGGGCAAGAAACCGGGGACGTCCTCGAACGTCACGAGAGGAATGTTGAACGCATCGCAAAACCGAATGAACCGCGCCGCCTTGAGCGACGCGCTGATGTCGAGGACCCCCGCGAGCACGGCGGGTTGATTGGCGACGACTCCCACGCTCGTCCCGCCGAGGTGGGCGAAGCCGCAGAGAATGTTCTGCGCGTAATCGCGCTGCACCTCGTAGAACACCCCGTCATCGACGACACGACGAATGACGTCGTGCATGTCGTACGGCTTGTTGGTGTTGTCCGGCACGACGTCGAGCAGCGCCTCGTCGCGGCGATCGCGCGGATCGGTGCCGCGGCCGCGCGGTGGATCGTCGATGTTGTTCTGCGGGATGAAACGAAAGATCTCACGAATCGCCGCGATACAGGCCGGCTCCGAGTCGTGCATGAAGTGCGCGACGCCCGAGGTGCCGGCATGCGTCTCCGCGCCGCCGAGCCGTTCCATCGTGACATCTTCATGCGTGACCGTCTTCACGACGTTGGGGCCGGTCACGAACATGTACGACGTGCCGCGCGTCATGAAGATGAAATCCGTGATCGCCGGCGAGTACACGGCCCCGCCCGCGCACGGCCCGAGGATCGCCGAGATTTGCGGGATGACGCCCGATGCGAGCGTGTTGCGCAAAAAAATCTCGGCGTAGCCGCCGAGGGAGACGACGCCTTCCTGAATGCGCGCGCCGCCGGAGTCGTTGAGCCCAATGACGGGCGCTCCGTTGCGCATAGCGAGATCCATGATCTTCACGATTTTCTCGGCGAACGCCTCCGACAGCGAGCCGCCGAAAACCGTGAAATCCTGAGAGAAGACGTAGACGAGGCGGCCGTCGATCCGGCCGTAGCCGGTGACCACGCCATCGCCGTAATACTTCTCCTGATCGAGTCCGAAATCGGTCGATCGATGCACGACGAAGCGATCGAGCTCGACGAACGAACCCTCGTCGAGGAGCAGGTCGAGACGCTCGCGCGCCGAGAGCTTTCCCTTCGCGTGCTGTGCCTTGACGCGTCGCTCGCCGCCTCCCTGCTCCGCCTCGGCAACGCGCCGCTCGAGCAGGTCCAGCTTCTCACGCATGGTCATAGGCGTTCAACCTACCGGAAGCGTCGGAAAACACAAACCGATTGACAACCCGCGTCGCGGACGGCACTAGTCATTCGCCGCGCGGCTGTGCGCGCGCTCCTACCCGTCTCTCGGACATCTGTCGAATAATGCCCTCCCCCTCCCAACGCGAGCGCGTCAGGGTGACCGTCCGCGAGGCATCCGAGCTCCTCGCAAGTCTCCTCGCGCCGGATGCTCGACAGGGGATGCTCGAATCGGTTCGATCGCCCGACGGCGTTGTCGCCTCGCTCGCGCGGTTGCGACGCGCGATGCGTTCGCACGCATTTCCGGCAAATGGAGCGACGCAATCGCTGGCGCGTGTCGTTCAAGCGCTCGACCAGCGAACGAAGACCGAGGGATTCCACGTGCTCGAGAGCTGGGACTACGTCGGGCATAGGTTTGCCGAGCACATCGTCCCCGTTCTCATGCTGGATCGGTGCGCGGCAGCGGGCGTAAATGAGCAACACGGCGATGCCATACTCTCCGTTCTGATCGATCAGTACTTCCTCTCCGTATTGGGGCTGTGCGTGGTTCGCGCGTGGGATGAACCTGATCCGAACGGCGTGTTCGACGACGTGACGCGCCTTCTCGGCATGCTCGGTGACTCGTCGCATCGGTTCGTCGACGACGCCGCTACGCTGTTGATATTGGCCGTCTCTCATTACCACCCGGAGGAGGCGGCATACGACACGCTCGTCGACCGCATCGCGACTCTCGACGACCATCACCGGTTGCACTTCGCCCTCGCCTGCGCACCGGTGTTGAGTGGACACTTCCGCTGGGGCCTGCGGTTCATGTACCGGCGCGACTTCGGCCGGCTTCGGGACGACAACGTGGTGGACTATCCGTGGCTGCTGCTCGCGATGCGCACACTCACCGAGGCGTATTGCCGCGCCAGCGACGGCTCGACGGATCGACGGGCAATCGTCGAAGGCTTGCTGAGCGGCGTGAGCGCCGATCCTTGGCTGTTCATTGGGGCTGCCCCACCCTGCCTGCGCGGCCGCGAACACGATCACGGGCTCGTTCGCGACGCCTTTCACCATCGTCGCAAAGAGATGCGCCGCGATTTCGAGGCAATGCGGCCATCGCCGAAAGCGTATTCGCCGCTTGGCTTCGAGGCCAACTTCCTTTGCAACGCCCTCGTGGCGATGGTCGCGACGGCGGTCGAACGGGGCGGGCCGCATCCGTCACTCAACGCGCTTCTCGCGACGGCACAAGCGCAGGCACAGGAATCCGAGGGAACCTTGGAGCAGTATGCGCGATCGCTGATGGATTTCGCGGCGGGAGGCACTGCTTCGGGCGCGCCGGCGCTCATCGTCTACGACCCGCTCGAAGCACAAAGCGCGTACAACCTGACGATGAAGGTGCTCAGCGACTGACGCCGGGCTCGGCCGAGGAAACCAACAGCGGGCGCTAACGTTATGATTGATCAGTCCCTTCCCGCCGCTACGCGCCCCCCGTCCGATTGAGAACGCGATGACCGATCCGCTCCGCGCACGAATAACCGCCGCCCTCGGCGCGCAGTACCGAATCGATGACGAAATCGGACGTGGCGGCATGTCCATCGTCTACCGCGCCCAGGATCTGCGGCTGAATCGGCACGTGGCGGTGAAGGTGTTGCCACCCGACCTCGCCCTCGACCAAGCCGTGCGGTCGCGGTTCCGTCGCGAGGCTCAGACGTCGGCTCAGTTGTCCCATCCGCACATCGTGCCCATCTACGACGTGGGCGAAGCGGACGGCGTGGTGTACTTCGTCATGGCGCTCGTGACCGGGGGCAACCTTGGTACTCATCTCGAGCTTCGGCCGCTGCGCGCGATCGAGGAGGTGCGCCGCGTCCTCTCCGAGGTCGCCGATGCGCTGGCTTACGCGCATCTCCGGGGCGTCATTCATCGCGACATCAAAGCCGACAACATCCTCCTCGAGTCGGAGGGGGGTCGGTGCATGGTGACCGACTTCGGCATCGCGCGGGCGATGGAGGGCGGCGCGCGGCTCACCCAAACCGGAATCGCGGTCGGCACGCCCACATACATGTCGCCGGAGCAGGCCGTCGGCGACCGGCACGTTGACGGACGAAGCGACATCTACTCTCTGGGTGTGGTGGGGTATCAGATGCTCACCGGTCGCGTGCCGTTCACGGCCGGCAATGCGATGGCGCTGTTGTTGAAGCACGTGAGCGAGCGACCGCAGCCGATCCTCGAGCTGCGACCGGAGACCCCGCGGCCACTCGCCGAGGCGGTCGAGCGCGCGCTGGCCAAGTCCGCGGATGCTCGCTGGCCGACGGCGGCGGCGTTTCGCGAAGCGTTGTTGTCGGGCGACGCCGCCGCGTGGCGCGCCGAACAGAAAGAGCCGGTGCGTTACGTCTCGCCGGTGCCGCGCGCTGGGCGTCGAGACGCCCAGGTTGTCGTGCGGCCCTCGTCGTCGCCAAACGCCCCCATTCTCGCTGGTACATCGTCGCCGCGGACGATCGAAATGGAAGCGGCGCATCTCACCACGCTCACGCCCGAGCAGAGAATGGATCTTCGCCTGTGGAACGGGCGAGTGAATCTGCTCGATCGAGTGAGGTTCGCTCGGCGATACGCGCTCATGACCGGCGTGATGACGTTCGTCGGCTTCGGCGCAATCGCCGGTGCCGCCGACGTGCCGCCGCTCGCGCTCTCTCCGATCGTGCCGCTCTACATGTGGTTCAAGGTCTGGCGCCGCAGTCAGTCGCTGCGGCTGGCCGGCCTACGGCTGCGACGCGTCTTCTTCTCACTGCGTTCGCGGCGGGCGTTCCCGGCGCCGGCGTCCACCGCCCTGCCGTCGGAGCGAGAGCTCGAGAAGCTCGCCACGCGCGTTATCCTCGACGGTCCCTTCGGCGACGTGATCCGTCGCGCGGCCGCCGATCGTGCCGCCATCGCCGAAATCGTCGGCAAGATGTCGAAGGACGATCGCTCGCTCGTCCCCGACATCAAGCCGACGGCGGACGCGCTCCTCGAGCGCGTCGTCGGACTCGCTCGCGCCATTCACAACATGGAGAATGACGTCGACACGGCGCAGCTGGCGGAGCTCAACGCCCGTATCGCGTCGTTGCGGGGCGACGCGAGCACACCGGAGGAGGAACGCCGAGTGGCGCTACTTCATCATCAGCGCGACACGCTCGATGAGCTTTCGCGGCGGCGCACTGCGATGACCAAGCAGATGGAAAGCGCCGCGCTCACACTCGGCAACTTGCGGCTCGATCTGATCAGGCTCCGATCGGCGGGATTTGGCTCGTCGATTCGAGAAGTCTCGTCAGCGACGCAGCAAGCGCGGGCGCTCTCGAACGAGATCGACACGTTCCTGGCCGCGGCCGAGGAGCTTCGCGAGCTCTAACCGCGAAAAGCTTTCACCAAAAACAAAGCGCCCTCGGAAATCCGAGGGCGCTTTTTCTTTCCTGTGAGTCGATCTACTCGACGTCGACGACCGACATGTCGACCGGCGGATAACCCATATCCGTCTCGGACTCCATCGGAATGATCTTCGACGGCGTCTCGGGACGCGGCGGTTGATCTTCTGGAATGTTCGTCACGCCGAGCACGATGCGACGGTGGATCGGATCGACTTCCAGCACGCGGAGGTCGAGGCGCATCGTCTCGTAGACGACGTCCGTCGGGCTGTTGACCGGCTTGCCCGTAACGGAGAGCTGTGAGAGCGGAACGAAGCCTTCGATATCGTTGCCGATGTCGACGACGACCCCCTTGTCCATCAGGCGAACGACCGTGCCCGTGAGCTCCATCCCGACGGGATAGTTCTCACCGATACGGAGCCACGGATCTTCCTCGGCCTGCTTGAGTCCGAGGCTGATGCGCTTGTTGTCGCTGTCGATGTTCAAGATCACGACGTCGACCGTGTCGCCCTTCTTCACGACTTCCGACGGATGCTGCACACGCTTCGTCCAGCTCATGTCGGAGATGTGAATCAGCCCGTCGATCCCCGGCTCGATCTCGACGAACGCGCCGAAGCTCGTGAGGTTCCGGACTTTCCCGTTGATGCGTGTACCGACCGGGTATCGGAGCGGCAGCACCATCCACGGATCCTGCTCCGTCTGCTTCATGCCGAGCGAGATCTTCTCTTCGTTCGGATCGACCTTGAGCACCACCGCTTCGATCGTCTCGCCGATGCTGACGAGCTTCGACGGGTGACGAACGTTGCGCGTCCAGCTCATCTCGCTGATGTGCACGAGACCTTCGATGCCCGGCTCGAGCTCGATGAATGCGCCGTAATTCGTGATCGACACGACCTTGCCCGCGACGCGCGTGCCGACCGGATACTTGTCCGCGACGTCCTTCCACGGATAGCTCTGGAGCTGCTTGAGACCGAGACTGATGCGCTCGCGCGTCCAGTCGATGTCAAGCACCTTGACCTCGAGCTCGGCACCGATCGTGACGAGCTCCGACGGATGCGAGATGCGGCCCCACGACATGTCCGTGATGTGGAGCAGGCCGTCGACGCCACCGAGATCGATGAACGCACCGAAGTCGGTGATGTTCTTGACGATGCCCTTCCGCACCTGATCCTTCTCGAGCTCCTTCATCAATTTTTCGCGCTTGCCCGCTCGCTCGTTCTCGAGGATCACTCGGCGAGAGACGACGATGTTGCGGCGGCGCTTATTGAGCTTAATGATCTTGAATTCGAACTTCTGGCCGAGCAGCTCGTCGATGTTCGGCACGCGACGAAGCGCGATCTGCGAACCCGGGAGGAACGCGTCGACGCCCATGAGATCGACGACCACGCCACCCTTGATCTTCTTGACGAGCGTGCCTTCCACCGGCTGATCGGTCTCATACGCGACGCGGATCTTCTCCCACACGCGCATGAAGTCGGCTTTCTTCTTCGACAGGACGACGGAGCCTTCCTGATCCTCGAGATGCTCGAGGAGGACTTCGACTTCGTCGCCCGGCTTGAGGTCGGGATGGTCCTTGAACTCCTCGAGCGGAACACTGCCCTCTGACTTAAAGCCGATGTCGAGGACGACCATGTTGTCGCGAATCTCGAGGACTTTGCTCTTCACGATCTCGCCCTCGTCGATCGACGCGAGCGTGCCGTTATAGAGCTCCATCATCGTCTCGTATTCTTCCGACGTGTATTCGTCGTCGTAGAGTTCGGGACGGCGGTTGGCGAGCGGGCGAAGCTGCGCGCGCTGCGCATCGCGCTTCTCGCGCTCCGAAAGCGTACCGGTTGCTGTGGCGGTTGAGGTTTCGAGCTCTGGCATACCGAAGTGAGTGTCTCCCGACTTATCGCGGAGGTTTAGGCTCGCCGCGAACGAGGTTGAATGGATACCAAATCAATCAATGTCTATGGCAAATGCCGCGAACCGTCAAAGATACCTGTGACCAAACTATTCGTCAACTGCAGAAGTCTTGTCAGGACGCCGAGTTACGGCCTTGGCGAGGGCCACGATACGCTCCACCTGGTCCTCCTGGGTCAAGTAGGTGGTGTCGATGAGGATCGCGTCGGTCGCCTGAACCGTCTGGGTCGCATCTTTCGCGTCGCGATGCACGATCGCATCGGTCTCCGCGGCAATTTCGTCTTCGGTCGGGTGCCGATCGAGCCGTTGAATGAGGCGGCGGCGCGCCCGCTCCCATGGGTCGGCGACGAGAAAGACCTTGAGCTCGGCGTCAGGGAACACGACGGTGCCGATGTCCCGCCCGTCGACGACCACGTCGCGCGCGCCGGCCGTTCGTCGCACGAGCTCGTTCACCCAGTCTCGAACCCGCGGCATCTTGGCGACGCGGGAGACGTGCTTGGTCACTTCGACGCTGCGTAGCGCGGCGTCGCAGGGAGCGCCATCGAGCAGCGGCGCGAACGCCCCTTCGGCGGGAACGAAGGTGACGCGATTGGCGGCCTGAAGCACCATCTCGTCGGTCCAGCGCTCCGCGTCGACACGTTCTTTCTGGTCGAGCTGAGCGGCGGTGGCCGCGCGGTAGAGTGAACCGGAATCGACGTGATGGAAGCCGAGACGCCGGGCGACCCACTGCGCCGTCGACGACTTCCCCGACGCCGCCGGGCCGTCGATCGCGATCACGACGTTCCGCTCGGTCACAATGAGATGACTCGTTCGAGGTCCGACCAGAAGTTCGGATAGGATACGGCGACGCAATCGCGATCATCGATGGCGATCGAGTTTCCACGCGCCGCGGAGAGAACGCCGAACGCCATCGCGAGGCGATGGTCGCCGTGCGTGAGAACGCGCCCCTCGAGCGGACGGCTGGAGCCGCGGATCAGCATTCCGTCAGGCAATTCCTCGGCGTCGGCGCCAATCGCGCGAAGATTGTCCACGACGGCAGTGATGCGGTCGCTTTCTTTGACGCGCAGCTCACCGGCGCCGGTGATCAACGTTTCGCCTTCGGCGCGTGTCGCGATGCAGGCGAGGAGCGGCAGCTCGTCGACCATCGACGGGACGCGCGCCCCTTCCACGACGCTGCCATGCAGCTCGCCGGGTGAGACGATCAGGTCGGCAACGGGTTCACCGCCTTCCATGCGGCGATTCTCCTCGCGGACGTCGGCGCCGGCGAGACGCAGCTGATAGAAGAATCCCTTTCGCGTCTCGTTGACGCACACGTTCTCCAATCGCAGCGACCCCTCATCGGCGATTGCGGCGAGACCGGCAAAGAAAGCCGCCGACGACGGATCTCCCGGCACGACGACGTCAGTCGCGTCCACGCGGTCCGAAGGATCGATGACGACCTGTTCGCCGTGTACCGTCAAGTGGGCTCCGCGCGCGGCGAGCATGCGCTCGGTGTGATCGCGGGTCTTCACCGGCTCGGTGACCTCCGCGCGTACTCCCGCGATCAGCGCCGCGAGGAGGATGGCGCTCTTGACCTGCGCGCTGGCGGTTTCGCTCGTCCAATCCACGGCATGGAGCTGACCGCCGCGAATGGTCATCGGCAGTCCACCGTGCTCCGGAAGCTCCACCGTGGCGCCCATCGCTTCGAGCGGGCGCGCCACACGGCGCATCGGACGGCGGCTCAAGCTCGCGTCGCCCACGAAGGTCGCCCGAATCGGCAGCGCGGCGACGACTCCGGCGACGAGACGCGTCGTCGTCCCGCTATTGCCGCAGTCCAGCGGTGCCGGCGGTTGGGAGAGCCCGCGCAGTCCGCTGCCGCGCACCACCATTTCCGGCGCCAGGTCGGGAATCTCGGCGCCGAGCGTGCGGAGCACGCTGGCGGTGGAATGGACGTCGGCCGACGGCAGAATTCCCCTGATGCGCGAGTCACCGTCCGCGATCGTGCCGAGAATGAGCGAACGATGCGAGATGGACTTGTCGCCGGGTACGCGGAGCGATCCATGAACGTTCATCGCAGCCACGACTCCAGCGTCGTCGCGAGGTCCGTCTTCTCGTCGCGATACTTGACGATGATCGGCGCCTGGAGGCTCAAGTGCTGCGCGGCGCCCCACCCGCTCGCGACGGCCCGCGCGCCGGGAACGACGACCGCGTTTTCAGGGATCTCTAACGGGCGCTCCGGCGACGCGCGATAGATCGTTTCGCGAACGAGGTCGAACACCGGAGTTCCGCGCGTAAGGACCGCTCCAGCCGCGAGGACGGCGCCGCGTCGCACGATCGTCCCCTCGTACACGCCGCAATTTCCGCCGACGAGGACGTCGTCCTCGATCACCACCGGCGCGGCGTTCACCGGCTCGAGGACGCCGCCGATCTGCGCCGCGGCGCTGACATGCACGCGCTCGCCGATCTGCGCGCACGACCCGACGAGCGCGTGCGAGTCGATCATCGTGCCGCTGCCGATATGCGCGCCGACGTTCACGTACATGGGTGGCATACACACGACACCCGGAGCGACGAATGCGCCGCGTCGTACGGACGACCCTCCCGGCACGATGCGAACGTTGTCGGTCGCGCGAAAGCGGCGGGGCGGGTACGTGTCCTTGTCCACGAAGTGCAGCGTCTCCCCAGACTCGGCGAGCTTTCCGACGCGAAAGCCGAGAAGAATTCCGCGCTTCACCCATGGCACGGCGCGCCAATCGTTGCCGTCGCATGATGCGGCCCGGACCTCTCCGCGCTCCAGTGCGTCGAGCAGCTCCTCGACGGCGAGGCCCGCCTCTTTTGGAAGCGGCTCGCCGGTGGGCACCCCGGCGTATCTCTCGATGCGCGTGCTCAGCTCGTCGACGTTCACCGCAACGCCTCGGCGGCTTGAAGGGCGGCACGCACCGCCCCGTTGTGCGCTTCCGCCATTGGCACGAGCGGAAGCCGGAGCTGATTCTGAATGCGACCCATCATGGCCAATCCGGCTTTCACGGGCAGCGGATTCGACTCGATGAACGCGGCGCGCATCCAGGCGAGCAGTTGGAAGTGCAGCGCCCTCGCGGCGTCGAACTCGCCCGCGCGCATCTTGTCGCACAATCGGGCCATCAGTCGCGGCGTCGCGTTCGAGATCACCGAGACGATGCCGTCGCCGCCGAGCGCCATCACGGGTAGCGTCATCTCATCGTCACCGGAGAGCACCGACAAGCCGGACGGCCGGCCGTGAATGATGTCGGCGATCTGCGGCAGCGAGCCCGAGGCCTCTTTCACCGCAACGATGCCGGGAATCGCGGCCATCTCGATCGTCGTCTTCGCCTCTACGTTGCTCCCCGTACGGCCGGGCACGTTGTAGATGACGATCGGCAGATCCACCGCCTCGGCAATTGCGCGGTAATGCGCGACGATGCCGCGCTGCGGCGGTTTGTTGTACATCGGCGACGTGTGCAACAGATGCGTCGCACCGGCGTCGCGCATCCGCATTGATAGCTCGATCGCCTTCTTGGTGTCGTTGCTGCCCGCGCCGGCAACGATAGGCACGCGACCGCGCGCCACCTCTACCGTGACGCGAACGACGCGCTCGTGCTCGTCCAGTGTCATCGTTGCCGCTTCACCAGTGCTGCCACATGGCACGAGGAAATGAATGCCTTCGGTGATCTGCCAGTCGACGAGTGCGCGGAGCGCGGCTTCGTCGACGGAACCGTCGCGGTTGAACGGCGTGACGAGCGCGGTTCCGCATCCGATCAAGCGTGTCGGCGTATCAGGCATTGCTCGAGGAGTCGAGGACGTCCTTCATCGTGAAAACGCCGCGCCGGCCGATCAGCCAGGCGGCCGCGACGAGCGCACCGTCGGCGAACACCCGGCGGTCGCGCGCGACATGCTGCAATCGCACTTGTTCGAACTGCGCGTCGAAAATGACTTCGTGAATGCCGGGAACCGACCCGACTCGCACACTCGTGATTGGAATCTCGCGCCCCCCCGCGGCGGCAGCCGCCTTGGCGAGCGTGAGTGCCGTTCCTGATGGCGCGTCCTTCTTCGCTGAGTGGTGAGTCTCGATCATGTGCGCGTCAAACCCGGGGGCAGCGGCGAACAACTGGGCGGCTCGGGCAAGAACTTGCTCGAAGATGTTCACCCCGAGTGAAAAGTTCGTCGCGGCGAGAAGCGCGCCATTCGATCGGTTCACGTCGCGCTGAACGTCGTCGAGATCGGCATACCAGCCGGTCGTGCCAACGACGACGGGACAACCAGCCGCAATGAGCGCACGGACGTTCGCGGGAGTGGCGTCGGGAACGGTGAACTCGACGGCAACATCCGCGCCCCCGAGCATGTCCTTCGTGAGGCCGGATTGCATCTCGGCATGATCGAGGCGCGCCGCCACTTCGAACCCGTGACTCGGCGCCAGATCCGCGATGGCCCGCCCCATCTTCCCCATCCCAACGATCGCCAAGCGTCGTGTCATGTCGCACTCCCGCCGAAGAAGGCCGCGTGCAATCGCTGCATCGCCGGCTTCACCTGGTCGTCGTCCACTACCATCGTGAGGTTGATGCCCGTTGCGCTGAGCGACAGCATGTGCACGCGCACGTCGCCGATCGCCTCCAATGCCCGCGACATGGCGTGGCCGCCTTGCGCGATCGCGCCGCCGACCACGGCCACGATCCCACGATTGCGCTCGAGCGTCACGTCGCCGAGCCGGCGGAGATCGCTGACGATCACGTCGATTTGAGAAGCGTCATCGACGGTGAGCGACACCGACACCTCCGACGTAGCGACGACGTCCACCGACGTGCGGTGACGCTCGAACACGTCGAACAGTTCGCGGAGAAAACCCTCCGTCAGCAACATGCGGGGCGAGCCGACCTTGATGAGCGTCACGTCGTTCTTGCCGGCGATCGCGGTGACGGAACGCTTCGGCGCCTCGAAGGTAATCTTGGTGCCCTTCCCGTCCGGACGGCGCGAGTTGAGCACATACACGGGGATCCCTAAGCGAACCGCGGGTGCGATCGTGTTCGGATGCAGGACCTTCGCGCCGAATGACGCCAATTCCGCGGCTTCGTCGAACGCGATCTGCTCGAGCACTCTCGCTCCGGGAACGACGCGCGGGTCGGCCGTCAGCATGCCGTCCACGTCGGTCCAGATCTCGATTACGTCCGCGCGCATCGCCGCCCCGAACAGCGACGCGCTGAAATCGCTGCCTCCACGCCCCAAGGTCGTCGTGATGCCGGTCCCCTGGCTGGATCCGATAAAGCCGCCGAGCACGGGTACCTTGCCCTCGCGCACCAACGGCAGCACCGAGCGTCGGCAAGCCTCGGCGATCGCCTCGGGCTGCGGCTCGGCACGCGTGAACGTGGCGTCGGTGATCATCACGGTGCACGCGTCGACGTGAACGGCGGGAATTCCCTGTTGCTGAAACGCGGCGACGCAGAGGAGCGACGACATCTTCTCGCCGAACGACGAGATGGCGTCGAAGCTCCGCGGCGTGAGGTCGCCAAGCGTCGCGAGGGCCTCGGCGAGATGCGCGAGCTCGTCGGCCATCGCGCTCAACTCGGCGACCGTTTCCGTGGCGCGCTCGCCCTCACCGAGAAGAAGCGTCGCCTGTTCCATGTGGCGGCTGCGCAGACTTTCGACGGCACCGAGCGCGCCGATGAGATGTCCCTTCGCGGCCTGCTCGGCGATCGCGATCAGCGCGTTCGTCACGCCGGCGAGCGCCGACACGACGACGACGGCTCCCTGGTCGGCGCGCGTTCCGACGATGCGCCCCGCTCGCGCGATCGCTTCGGCGTCGCCGACCGACGTGCCGCCGAACTTGAGGACGATCACAACCCGTCGAGCAGCCCGCGGCGCGCCATCAGCTCGGCGTTCAGCACCGAGGCGCCCGCGGCGCCACGAATTACGTTGTGCCCCATCGCGACGAACTTCACGTCGAAAACCGGATCGGGACGGATGCGCCCCACGGTCACCGTCATGCCGCCGCCGCGATCGACTTGTCGCCTGGGTTGTGGATGGTCGGGTGACGCGCTCACCTCGAGTGGATGCTCGGGTGCGCTGGGCAAGCCGCGCGCGACCTCGGCGCCGCGCCAACCGGCGATCGCGTCGCTCACCTCCTCCGGGCTCGCGCTACGCGAAAGCCCGACCGACATCACGACCGTGTGTCCGTGCTCGACGGGGACACGGTTGGCGTGCGCGCTCACGGGAAAGTCCGCGCTGTGCACCGTCGCACCGTCGCTCGTGCCGAGGAATTTGCGAACCTCGCCCTCGATCTTTGGCTCTTCGTCGCCGATGTACGGAATCACGTTGCCGAGGATGTCGAGCGACGCGACGCCAGGATAGCCGGCGCCGGAGATCGCCTGCATCGTGGCGACGACGAGCTTCGTGATACCGAACGTTTGGTGAATCGGCGCGAGAGGCAGCGCGGTAACGATCGCCGAGCAATTGCCATTCGCGACGATCGCGCCGTCCCACCCGCGTGCTTTTCGCTGCGCCGCGATCACGTCGAGATGTTCCGGATTTACCTCGGCGATGACGAGTGGGACGTCGGCCTCCATCCGGAAATTCTTGGCGTTGGTGAGCACGATCTTGCCAGCGCGCGCAAACGCCGGCTCGGCGGTCGCCGCGGCGCTCGAGTCGAGCGCGGAGAAGACGATGTTCGCCGAGATCTCCGAGGGATCACAGGCACGGACCGTCATTCCGGACACGCGCGAAGGCATCACGTCGGCTCCGATCCAACGCGCGGCCTCGGCGTACGGCTTGCCGGCGGAGCGCTCGGAGGCCGCAATCTCCGTCAGCTCGAACCACGGATGACGCTCGAGCAGGCGGATGAACGCCTGCCCCACGGCTCCCGTCGCACCGAGCACGGCAACCTTGCGACGTTCGCCCCCCGGCGGGCCTTCTGGTCGTGTACTCATGTGGCGAGCAGGGCCTTCACGATCTTCTCATACGCACCGACCGCGCCGCGTAGCTCCTTGACGTCGATGTGCTCGTCCGGTGTATGCGCGACGTGAATCGAGCCGGGTCCGAACAACAGCGGCGTTCCCCATCGGCCGAGCAGCGGGATGTCCGAGGTGTACGCGACCGGCGCGATCTCGAATCCAGGAATCGTGTGAAAATGCTGTGGCGGGATGTGCGAGCCGAACTCGAGCTCGGCTTTTCCCTTCGCCCAGCGTTGCAGCGCCGAGCGCATCGGCGCGACATCGCTCACCAGCCGAAACATGACTTCGGCTTCGGCCAACGCCGGAACGATGTTGGCTTCGGTTCCGCCGTGGAGCGTGCCGACGTTGTACGTCGTCTCGCCGAGCACGTCGTCCTTTGGCAGCTCGATTTGACTCAGCGTCGGCAGTAACCCGAGCATTGGCGTGATGGCCGAGGCGCCGAGGTGCGGGTAAGCGGAATGCGCCGCGCGTCCAGTCGTCCGAACCGTGACGCGTAACGAGCCCTTGGCTCCGCTGGCAAGCTTGCTCTCTGTCGGTTCACCGTTGACGAGAAAGCGGCTGGTCGACGCCAACCGGTTCGCCGCGCGCGCGCCGTCGGACCCCTTCTCTTCACCGACGACGAACAGCAGATCGACGCGCTGTTCGCCGGCGTTGGCGAGTCGCTCGGCGGCAACCATCATCGCGGCGGCGATGCCTTTCGCGTCGCAGGCGCCGCGGCCGTAGAGCTTGTTGCCTTCGAGTTTCGGCGCGATGTAGGGCGGGACCGTGTCGAGGTGCGTCGAGAGGGTCACTCCGCCGCCGCTACGAAAAGCCCAGACGTTGGCGCGACCACGAGACACTTCCTGCAGCGTCACGTTCCACCCTCGGGCGACGAGCCACTTCGAGACGAAATCCACCGCCGCGCTTTCGGCGCCAGTGGAGGAATCGATCGTGAGGAGCTCCGCAGCCAACGCGACGACGTCGGTCATGCGGCAAAGCTAGCCGATCCGGTTAGCCCCTCACAGTTCTCCGGCGAGCACGCGGCGTCGCAGATCGAAGAACGCGGGATCGAGCTCGATGCCACGGGCAATCGCTTCGTCCTCGAGCGCGTCGAGCAGACGACGTTTGACCCGACGACCTTCCGCGCCGCCCGGAATCGTTTCCAACGTACGCGCGACCGCTGATGCACCGCCGAGGTACGCGGCGAACGAAACCGGCGGCGATCCGTTGGTGCGACCGATTGCGACGAACGACGCGGTGTCGGCAGGCTGAGTGATTGGGCCGGACAGCACCGCAACGCCGAGCACTTGAGACAGGCGCGAACCGAGGGCGCCGGTGAGCTCCGATTTTCCGGTCATGACGCGCCACAACTGTTGACGCGAAGTGCCGACGTACCGCGCGAGGTGCTGCTTTGACAGGCCGCGGTCGATGCGAAGCTTCTCGATCCGCTTGCCGAGCTCGGTGAACTCGGGAGCGCCCGCTGGCAGCTTCTCGGATTGGGCTTCCATTGACCGTCCCTGCAACAAATGCTACATTTGAATTACCGAACAGACCCCGAATTCAACGACATCTGTTACCGCTGAGATTAGGAGCGCAGGTGGGCAAAGTCAAGAAACGGGGCCGAGTTGGGAAGTCCAGAGCGAAGAAGCCTGGGCGGAAAAAGCATGCACCATCCGGTGCACGAGAGAAGGTCGTGGCGACTTTCAAAGTGCGGGAACTGGATCCCGTGGCGAAGTGCGGCTCCGGGACATCCGTTCGACGGCTGTTTCGCATCGACGAACATGTGGACGGTGCAGTGAGGCCGCACATGGTCTTTCTCGACCGGCATGGGTGGTACTGCGAGCACGGCCGCGATTGTCCCGCGGTATCGCAGGTCCGCACGACTAGTGATGGTGCACGAACACGTGGACCGACTAACAACGGAAGGATGAGAGCATGATTGCGAGACACGAGGCGACGGTAGAGAAGATGGACATCTGGGCACAGCTGTCGGCGCCACTCCCGACGGGAGTGATTGCGTGGCGGCAGGACGGTCGCGCGGTACAGCGCGACGGGAAGTACTTCGCGCGATTCGTTGCATACGTCGACGCGAACACGGTACGTGAGCGACTGGACAGCGTGGTGGCGGGCGAGTGGGATCTGACGCTCGAGCTGCTCCCCACTCTGATGTCGGACGACCAAGACGAGTCGACCTGTTCGTTCAAGGCGCGCCTGCAGATCCTCGGCGTGATTCGCGAGGACGTCGGGACGGGCCGCGACTACAAGGCGGCGGCGACCGACGCGTTCAAGCGCGCCGCGGTCCGTTTCGGTATCGCGCACGAGTTGTACGCGTACGAGCAGAATTGGGTGCAGGTCGACGGCGACGGCAAATACGCCAAATCGCTGGAAGACCCGGCGGAAGCGTACGCCCGACGCGTGAGCCGGAGCTCGCAATCTGAGTGGTCAGTGGCGCGCGCCAGCGAGCTGGCTGACGTCGCCGACGAACCTCCCGCTGCGACGGGGCCACTGGCGAGCGACGAACCGAGTTGTCCGAAGTGCGGCGGGCGGATGTGGGACAACCGATTGTCGAAGCGCAATCCGAAAGCGCCGGACTTCAAGTGTCGCAATCGGTCGTGCGACGGCGTGATCTGGCCGTCACGTGTCGCGAGCGTTGCAGCCAAAGTCGAGCCGACGCTCGATGATTTCGACAGCACGAACGACATTCCGTTCTAGGCGACTCGGCGACTCGGCGACTCGGCGACTCGGCAACTCGGCAACTCGGCAACTCGGCGGTCGCGAAACGGGAACGGGCCCTGGAACATCGGGGCTCGTTTCTTGTTCGTAGGGCTTATGTCAGAGGTCGCATCACTCGAGCGGTCGCGTATCCGGCGATTACGGCAAGGTATGAACCGAGAACGCTAATGGTGATGTAGCCGAGGGCGCGGAGCGTGGCGCTGCGTTCGACCAGCGTGAACGCGTCGAGCGCGAAAGTTGAAAACGTGGTAAAGCCGCCGCAGATACCGACCGTGAAAAACAGGAACCAGGCGTGCGTCGCGTTCGGAGGGGCGAAGTACCGGCCGAGGAAACCGAGAGCGAACGATCCGGTGACGTTCACGGCCGTCGTGCCCCACGGAAAATCGAGCGACGCCGGCGAAAGCCAAACGCCCGCGATCCCGTAACGGAGAAGCGAGCCGAGTGCTCCGCCGATCGCGACGGCGAGCCAGTTCATGCGGTGCCCTGACCGAGACTCGAACTGGCGCTCCCTTGCGGGAAACGGGGTTTAGGCTCTGCACTGCCCTTCTCCCAATCGGAGTCATCCGGGACCATGCGCGCAAGGATAACGATTTGGGTCGCTCTCGTCAGCCGGCAAAACGCGCCACATGCGCTATGCAAACGACGCCCGCGCCCGATGGGTCCGGCTGTGAGTGCATCCTCGAGAGGGGCGGCATCGCGGCGTTTTCGGAGTTTTCTAAAGACCCCGCGTACTCGGGCGCGAAGCTCGCCGCCAGTGTATGTTACAGATGCTGGTGTGTGGCCACTGCGCCACCTCCCCCTGGTCGAGCGGCCTGAATGGCCCGCCGACTCGAGAGCCTCTCGGTCCAGCTTTTCTTTGATCGTGAGCGCCTATGCCTCGAGTCGCAGAACGGACGGTCCTCATCGTCGAGCCGAATTCCGATGCCCGCGCGCAGCTTCGCGCGACGCTCGAAGCCAAAGGGTATTCCGTCACCGCCGTGAGCAGCGGCGATGAGGCGCTGTCCGTCGTCGGCAAGGCGCGGATCAGGCTCGTCGTCACGGAGTTGTACCTCGAAAATCGCAAAAGCCGCTGTCTGCTGAACGCGATCGCCGAGTCGTCGCCGTACGGGCGCACCAAGGTATTGGCGTACACGCGACACGGCCGTGCGAGGGACCGAGCGTGGGCCGTCGCCGCGGGAGCGGATGGTTACGTGCTCAAAAGGAACGGCGAGGCGCGATTGCTCGATGTCGCCGGCAGGCTGACCGCGGGTGGCCGATGAGCCGATTCCCCGCGGCATCCGCCCCCGTCGCGCGCGACGCAACGGAACTGGCCGACGCAGCCGACCTCCGCTCGGTGATCACGGCGGCGCTCGCTGCCTCACCGGTCGATGAGGATGCATTGCGGCGCGGGATCTGGACCTTCGTCGGCACCGAGCGTGATGCGGGCGCGTCTCCAGGTCAGGTCATCATGGCGCTGACCGATCTCGTCGACGAAGCTCCACCGGCGCCGGTCGCCGTCCAACGGGCGCGCTTGCGACGCGTGATTCTCTGGTGCGTCGAGGCGTACTTCGGCCAGTTAGGCGGCGACGTTCTCGGGCGAGAGGCCGACGCGTACGCGGATTTGCCGCGGCCGTCGTCCAACCGATGAGCGACGACCCGCGCGACGAACACCGCCGATTCGTGCGAGGCCCGCTCGCCACGCCATCGGAGATCGCGAGTGAGGATCCGGCGTATCCCGTCACCGACGCGGCCCGTCCGTCTGAAAGGTCGTTCTCCGATTGGCGCGAGCGGCTGGCGCGGAATCTCTCGCGCCGGAGCGACGGCCGATGGGAGCCGTTGACCTACGTTCACAGTGCGCGGCGGGACTCTGTCGGCGACGAGTGAGCGCGACGATCTCGTCATCGAGACCATCGTGATGGTCCGACGAAGCGTTACCTACGCGTGACGCTCGATGCGAACGCGCTGACGTCGGCTGGAACGGACACACTCGAGCGGCGCCCGATCAAGGGCGAGATGTTCGGTGCAGCGCGTCTTGGGTCACACGCCCAGAAACTGGCGCGCCGACACACCCTCGCGCCGACCGAGCGGACGAGATGGTTCCATCGCCGAGATCGCGGGCCGCTGATCGCCCGCCTCGATGCGACCGAGCGCGCGCTCACCACCGCGCGTGAGACGCTCGCCGCCGCCTCCACCGCGGGCGCGGACGTTGGCCCCGCGGGCGCATGGCTGCTCGACAATTTCTTCGTCGTCATGGAACAGCTCCCGGAGATCCGCGCGATGCTTCCGGCGGGCTACTACCAGGAGCTGCCGAAGCTCGCCGGCGACGGACCTCGCGCCGGGTATCCGCGGATCTACGACATCATTCTGGAGCTGATCGCCCACACTGATGGGCGCCTCGATGAAGCGAGCGTGTCCCTGACCCTCGCCGAGTATCAACAGGTGTCGGCGCTCACGTTGGGCGAGCTGTGGGCCGTTCCGGCGATGCTGCGCATGGGCTATCTCGAGAACGTCAGACGCATGGCGCACCGTGCGTCGCGCGACGTCGCCGACCGGGCCCTGGCGGATGCTTGGGTGTCGCGACTCATCGCCGCGAGTCCGTCGGACGGTGACGATCTCGCGAGCTTCGTGCATCACAGTCCGCACCTCACTCCGGCGTTTCTCACCAGGTTTCTCCAGCAGATTCGCAGCCGGCGATCCGACTTCACGCCGCTGCTGTGGCTCGAGCAGTGGCTCGCCGAAGACGTCATGACGGTGGAGGACGCCGCACAACGCTCGTCGCAAGAGCTCGCGCTGACACAACTCGTGATGGCCAACTCCATCGCGAGCCTGCGCTTGGTGACCAACATCGATTGGACGACGGTGGTGGAGGCGGCGAGCACGGTGGAGGTGAGGCTGCGCGAGGACCCCGCGCACGCCTACGCGGGCATGACGCGCGCGACGCGCGACGCGTACCGCCACGCTGTAGAACGGATCGCCAAGGGCTCGGCGCTCAGCGAGGGCGACGTCGCCCTCGAAGCCGTTCGCGCCGCGCGCGCGACGACCACGGAGAATGGCGCGGACGCCCGCCGTTATCACGTTGGCCACTACCTGATTGGGGAAGGACGGCGCGAATTCGAGCGTGCCTGCGGATTGCGGACGACGCTTGCCACGCGCATGCGAGAATCCGTCCTCACGCATCCCGCCCCGTCGTACTTCGGCGCCGTGGTGGTCGTGTTCGTACTGATTCTTGCCGCGTTGCTCACGCCGCTGTGGGTTGCGACGCCGGGCGGCGGCGCGGCGTGGCTGGTGCTCGCGGCATTGTTCGCGGCGTTTCCCGCCGCGGATGCGGCGGTCGCGATCGTGCATCAGGTCGTCAACCTCGTGATTCCCGCGTCGCGTCTGCCGCGACTCGATTACGCGGACGCCGTTCCCGCGCAGCATCGGACAGTCGTCGTCGTGCCCTTGCTGTTGGGGAGCGCCGAGGCGGTGACGCGGGCGCTCGATCACATCGAAGTCCAATTCCTCGCCAATCGCGACCGCGAGATCCGGTTCGCGTTGCTCGGCGACTTTCTCGACGCGGCAACCGAGCACACGCCCGAGGATGCGGCAATCGTCGACGCGGCGGTCGCCGGGATCCGAGTGTTGAACGAAGCGTATCGCGGCGACTCGGACGCGCCGTTCTACCTGCTGCAGCGCTCGCGCCGATGGAACGCCGCGGATTCGATCTGGATGGGCTGGGAGCGGAAGCGCGGAAAGCTCGTGGAATTCAACGCCTTCATTCGCGGCGCCGCCGATGGAGCCTTTGCGATCGCCGAAGGCGACGTCTCGTGGCTACGGAGCGTCCGGTATGTCATCACGCTGGACGCCGACACGATGCTCCCGCGATCCGCCGCGGCGGCGTTGATTGGAACGATCGCCCACCCGCTGAATCGTGCCGTTTATGATCCGGCGCGCGGCCGCGTCGTGCGCGGCTACGGCATTCTGCAACCGCGCGTGAGCGTCTCGCTTCCCAGCGCCGGTGAGTCGCGATTCGCCGCGATCTATTCGGGGCATCCGGGCGTCGATCCGTACACGACGGCCGTGTCGGATGTCTACCAGGATCTGTTCGGCGAGGGCACGTTCACCGGCAAGGGGATCTACGAGGTCGACATCGTTCGGCGCGCGACCGACGGCCGGTTCCCCGACAACAGCCTGCTCAGCCACGATCTCCTCGAGGGAACGTTCGCGCGCGCCGGCCTTGTCACCGACGTCGAGGTGTTCGACGACTACCCGACGCGGTACCTCACGTCGAGCCGGCGCGCCCATCGATGGATGCGCGGAGACTGGCAGCTCCTTCGCTGGCTGACGCCGCGCGTCCCCGGGCGCAAGGGCGCCAACCGCGATCCGCTCTCGGCGCTTTCGCGCTGGAAGATCGCCGACAACCTTCGCCGCAGCACGACGCCGATCGCGCTCCTCCTCTGGCTCTTCGCCGGCTTGACGGTACTCCCCGGATCCTGGGCGGCCTGGACGGCCGCGGTCCTTGTGGCATTCGCGACGCCATGGATTGCCCCGCTAGTGTTCGCGGCAGCTCGACCACCGCGCGATCAAGCGTGGGGGCCGTACTACAGAGCGATCGCGCGCGATGCGTCGCGCGTTCTGCAACAGCTCGCGTTGGCGGTGGTGCTGCTGCCTGATCAAGCGCTGCTGGCAACGGACGCGATCGTGCGGACCGTGATCCGTGTGCGCTGGACGCGCCGTGGCATGCTCGAGTGGCAAACCGCTTCGCACGCCGAAGCGACGACGGGCCATGGCCGGCGCTCCGTCTGGCGCCGCATGTGGCCGTCGGTGCTACTCGGCGCCGGCATCATGGCCGTCGTTGCCTGGGCGAACGCCAGCCCGGCCGCCAATAAATTGTCGGCCGCGGCCGCGTGGACCGTGCTCGCCTCTGTGTGGCTTCTCGTGCCGGAAGTCGCGCTAGCGCTGAGCGCACCGGTCCGTCGGCGGTCCCTCATGCTCGACGTCGACGAGCGCGCGGCGGCGCTGCGCTACGCTCTGCGTCACTGGAGATACTTCGATCGGTTCGTCACCGCGGAAACGCACTGGCTCGCGCCGGACAACTTTCAGGAGACGCCCGACCCGCTGATCGCATCGCGCACGTCGCCGACTAACATCGGGTTGCAGCTCCTCGCGACGGTGTCGGCCGCCGATCTTGGATTTCTGACCCGCGGCGAGACGATCGATCGCCTCGAGCACGCGTTCGACACAATGGACCGGATGCCGCGAGTTCAGGGCCATTTCTTCAACTGGTACAGCCTGGCCGATCTGACTGTGCTCGACCCGCCGTACGTCTCCACGGTGGACTCGGGCAACCTCGCGGGCCATCTCGTCGCGCTCGCTCAGGGATGTCTGGAGATGGCCGGCGCGCCGGTCGATGATGGGCGCGTCTGGGCGGCGATTGAAACGGAGATGGGGCCTGGCGTGAACCCCAGCGGGGGCGGGGGCGGGAGCGGCACCTGGGTTGGCGAACGCCTTCTCGAGTATCAGTCGGCCCTTCTCGAGCTTCGCCACCGAGGCGCGACCAACGATCCCGACGTTGCGGCGGCGACGCTCTGGGGACGGCACCGTCTCCAAGCCACTGCCGACGAGCTCTCGCGCCTCGATCTCGATGCCGAATGCGACGCTTCGACTTCACTTCGCGAGATAGCGTCGTCGTCGCCGGTGGCGGCGTCGCTCGTTGCGCGCCTCGATGCATTGGCCGTCAGGGCGCGTGAGATGGCGGTGGCAATGGACTTCCGACTCGTCTATGACGAGCGCCGCCGGTTGTTCTCGATCGGGTACAACGCGCGTTCCGCCACGCGCGACGAAGCGTCATACGATCTGCTCGCGTCGGAGTCGCGCCTGGCAAGCTTCATGGCGATCGCGAAAGACGACGTGCCGGTCGAGCACTGGTTTCACCTGGGGCGATCGCTCACCGTCGCCGACGGCGCGACGGCGCTCGCGTCGTGGAGCGGGACGATGTTCGAGTATCTCATGCCGCTGCTCGTCATGCCGGCCAGGCCGAACTCGCTGCTCGACCAGACGTGTCACGCGGCGGTGCAACGGCACGTGGCGTATGCCGGCACGCGCGGCGTTCCCTGGGGAATTTCCGAGTCGGCGTACAATCTTCGCGACCGGCACGGTACCTACCAGTACCGCGCCTTCGGAGTGCCCGACCTGGCCCTCAAACGAGGCCTCGCGTCCGATCTCGTCGTCGCGCCGTATGCGACCTCTCTCGCGCTGGCCGTCGACGCCCATGAAGCATTGAGCAATTTCGCGGCGCTCGAGGCGCGCGGAGCACTCGGCCCGTACGGCTTCTACGACGCGCTGGACTACACGCGGTGTGATGAGGATCAGCGCGCTGTGGTCGTCCGAACGCACATGGCGCACCATGTCGGGATGAGTTTGGTCGCGTTCGACAACGCGCTGAGCATCGGCGCAGCGGAGAATCAAGGCGTCTGGCAGCGCCGATTCATGGCCGACGCCGCGGTTCGGGCAACGGCACTGTTGCTCGACGAGCGCATTCCGCGCCGCTACGTCCCGCGTCCCGCGCAGTCCGATGCGCCGGTTGCGATGCCGGCGGCCGCTCCGGCGACGCGTATCGCGGTGCACGAGGTCAGCACACCGCACACACCAGAGCCTCACGTCGCGCTGCTCGGCGGGGCCGGCTACAGCGTACTGCTCACGAATGCGGGGAGCGGGTACAGCAGAGCCGGTGGGGTCGATGTCCTTCGGTGGCGCGCCGACGGAACACGTGACGATACGGGTCATTGGATCTACATCAAGGATCTCACTGCCGACGCGATGTGGTCGGCGGCGTACCAGCCGACCTGCGCGACTCCCGTGTCGTATCGGGCGACGTTCTCTGCCGATCGCGTCGTCTTCGCGCGGCGCGACGGCGCGGTCGATACGCGTACCGAAATCGTCGTCGTCGCCAGCGAGCAGGCCGAGGTGCGTCGTGTAACGCTCGTCAACCGGTCGCGCGTGAGGCGCGAGATCGAGCTGACCAGCTACGGTGAGGTCGTGCTCTGCCCCGCCGACGCGGATCGAGCGCATCCGGCGTTCCAGAAGCTGTTCGTAGAAACCGAACGCATCGATGATGGCGCGTTACTCGCCAGCCGTCGGCCGCGTTCCGCGGGTGAAGCGTGGCCGTGGTGCGTCCACGTCGTCGCGGCCGGCCCAGATCGCCTCGGCGAGATAACCTGTGAAACGGATCGCGCCCGTTTCCTCGGACGCGGAAGAACCGCTCGTGCGCCGCGCGCGCTCGATAGCGATGGCGCGCTGTCAGGAACCGCCGGCGCCGTGCTGGATCCCATCGTCGCCCTGCGCGTGCGGGTACGAATCGAGCCGGGTCGCTCGGCGTCGGTCGCGTTCACCACCGCCGTCGCCGCGACGCGCGAAGCGGCGCTTCAGATCGCCGATCGGTATCGCGACGGCGTCGCCGGGGATCGCGCATTGAGCTTGGCGCGGACGGAAACGGAGGTCGAGCTACGCGATCTCGACATCGCACCGTCGGACGTCGCGCTCTATCAAGAGTTGGCCGGCGCCCTCATCTACCCGCGCGAAGCGCTTCGCGCCTTGGCCACGGAGCGCGAAGCCGTCAGGCGCGGTCAGTCCGCATTATGGGCGCAGGGAATCTCCGGCGACTGGCCGATCGTGCTCGCGACGATCCGTACGGCAGCAGGTCTGGCGAGCGTCCGGCAACTCCTCGTCGCCCACCGGTATTGGCGCATCAAGGGCATTCGGTCGGATCTCGTGATCCTGAACACGAAGACGCATTCGTACGCGCAGGAGCTTCAGGATCAACTCATGACCATCGCGATGTCGTCCGGCGAGGGCGGCGTTCTCGAGCGACCGGGAGGCGTGTTCGTTCGTCGCGCCGAACTGCTGTCGTCGGACGACACCGCGTTGCTTCGCACGGTCGCGCGTATTCACGTCGTGTGCGACGGTGTCGGGCTCGGCGAGATCGTGGCGGCAAATCTCCTCAGCCACGCCACCGGATTGCTCGACGAGCCGCCGACCTTGGCCGCGGGGTCGGATCGCGAGCCGTCGCCGTTCGTCCCCGACATGTCCGCGGTCGCGGCGCCCGCGAATGGATATGGCAGCCTCACCGCGTCCGGTGACTACGCGATCGACGTTGCCGGCGAGCGAGTGCCGCCCGCGCCGTGGGCGAATATCATCGCGAATCCATCGATCGGCTTTTGCGTCACCGAGCGCGGTGGCGGTTTCACCTGGGTCGAGAATAGCCACTTCTTTCGGTTGACGCCGTGGTCGAACGACCCGGTTGCCGACCCGTGCGGCGAGGTTTTGTATCTCCGAGATTCAGACACTGGCGCCTCGTGGACGCCGACGCCTGGGCCGGCGGCTGCCATTGGCGACGGATCGCGGGCGCCGCGATACGCAGTGACGCACGCCCCCGGTGTGACGCGGTTCTCGCACACGCGCGGCGACATCGCGACGGAGCTGACACTCGGCGTGCCTGTCGCCGATGCCGTCAAGATCGCGCACCTGCGAATCGTCAATCGAGGTGACGCGCCGCGCCAACTATCGCTGACGAGCTACGTCGAGTGGGTTCTCGGCGCGGAGCGTGAGCACACGCGGCATCATCTTCACACGCGGCACGATGCGACGTCCGGGGCGCTATTCGCTCAGAATTTCTTCGCCCCGGATTTCACGACGCGTGTGGCATTTTCGTGGATCAGCGAGCGCGTGACGAGTCACACGGCGCGGCGCGATCAGTTCATCGGGCGGAACGGCGACCTCGCTGCGCCGGAGGGTCTGCGGGCGGCGCGGCTCTCCGGCGGAGGCGGCGCCGGCTATGATCCGTGCGCGGCGCTGCGGTGCTCGATCACGCTCCAGCCCGACGAGAGTCGCGACGTCGTCGTGCTCCTCGGCGCCGCCGTGGACGAGACCGAGGCGCGTCGGATGATCGAGCGTTACGGGACGCCCGAGGCGGCGGCGCAAGCGATCCGCGATAGCACCAGCGCTTGGGACGCCCGATTGTCGGTCGTCAACGTTCAAACGCCCGACCCCGAGTTCGACGTGATGCTGAATCGGTGGGCGCTGTATCAAGCGCTCTCCTGTCGAATGTGGGCGCGGTCGGCGCTGTATCAATCCAGTGGCGCGTATGGTTTTCGCGACCAGCTCCAGGATTCGATGGCGCTCGTGTACGCGGCGCCGGGCCTGGCCCGCGCTCATCTGCTGCGCGCGGCGAGCCGCCAGTTCACCGAGGGAGACGTTCAACACTGGTGGCACGAGCCGTCCGGGCGAGGCGTCCGAACGCGCTTCTCCGACGATCTCGCGTGGTTGCCGTTCGTTGCCGATCACTACATTCGCGTCACGGGCGACAGCGCGGTGTTGAATGCTCACGCCGCATATCTGGACATGCGGCAGCTGGGCGTCGGCGAGCAAGAGGCGTACGACCTGCCGACCGTCAGCGATACGACGGGCTCACTCTACGAACACTGCGTGCGGGCGATCGAGCGCGCGTGCACCGTGGGCGATCATGGCCTGCCGCTCATCGGCGCTGGCGACTGGAACGACGGAATGAATCGCGTCGGGCTGCACGGGAAGGGCGAGAGCGTATGGCTGGCTTGGTTTCTCGCGGCGACGCTGCGCGCGTTCGCGGTATACGCGGATGCGCGCGGCGATGCGAATGCGGCGCGGTGGCGCGGACGCGCCGACGACTATGCCATGGCCGTTGAACGCGCGGCGTGGGACGGAGCCTGGTACCGCCGCGCGTTTTATGACGACGGCACGCCGCTCGGAACCTCCGCCGACGACGAATGCCGGATCGATGCCATCGCACAGAGCTGGTCCGTCTTGTCGGGCGCCGGCGATCCGGAGCGCGCGCGCACGGCCATGCGTTCCGTGAACGAGCTCCTGATCCACGACGACGTCGGGCTGCTCCTCCTTCTCGCTCCACCGTTCGATCGGTCGACGCGCGATCCGGGCTACATCAAGGGCTATTTGCCGGGCATCCGCGAGAACGGTGCGCAATACACGCACGCCGCGTTGTGGACCGTCCTCGCGACAGCGCGGCTCGCCGACGGCGACCGGGCGGCCGAGCTTATGAGAATGCTCAATCCCCTGTCGCGCACGCACACGCCGGCCGAAGTACGCCGGTACATGGTCGAGCCCTACGTCGTGGCGGGCGACGTGTATGCCGCGCCGGGTCACGCCGGCCGCGGCGGATGGTCGTGGTATACGGGAGCGGCGAGCTGGAGCTATCGCGTCGCGCTCGAGGGGATCCTCGGCTTCGACAAACGAGGTGACCGCCTGCGTCTCAATCCATGCATCCCGACGGCGTGGCCGGGGTTCGCCCTCGAGTATCGGTACGGCGAGAGCGTCTACGCGATCACCGTGAGCAATCCGCGGAGTGTGTCAGGCGGCGTGGCGTCGATCAGCGTTGACGGAGTGGCGGCAACGGAACCGTGGATCAGTCTGATTGACGATGGGGCGCGACACATCGTGACGATTGTGCTCGGCGTGCCGCACCTCTAGTGGCCGAGTCGGCGAGAAACCGAGCAGCCGACCATGGCGCGCGAGGGGTTGTCTAACGCGTTGTGGAGCGGTGCGATGCCCGGACCCAGACTCGAACTGGGACTCCCTTGCGGGAAAGGGATTTTAAGTCCCTCGCGTCTACCCGTTTCGCCATCCGGGCGGGATTCGGTGTCC
>Ga0207674_10000383_pt1 | contig 57643 bp, 52 predicted proteins | sample KBSCornC72_FD_184303 | JGI IMG/M metagenome (GOLD analysis project Ga0207674, IMG submission 184303) | Corn rhizosphere microbial communities from Kellogg Biological Station, Michigan, USA - KBS Corn C7-2 (SPAdes) (version 2) | ecosystem: Host-associated > Plants > Roots > Rhizosphere > Soil ... | reverse complement strand
CGGCGCTGACGTTCATATAGACCATGCCGTCGCGGCCGAAGACGATGCGCGAGCCGCCGCCGCCGCCGGAGACGCCCGTCGAATAGAGGTCCTGCCAGTCGCTGATGGCGGTGCCGTTCCAGCGGAAGCGGGCGAGGGTGAGGCCGTAGGCTTTGCCGTCGTCACCGGCGGGCTTGTTGTAGCAGATGTAAATGAGCGAGTTTTGCGCGAAATTCGGATGGAGCGCCATGTCCATGAGGCCGGTGAGTCCGGTGGCCTGGATGGGCGGGAGGCCGGCGACGGGTGTGGGACTGAGGACGCCATTGCGGACGATGCGGAGTTTGCCCCCGCGTTCCGTGATGAGGATGGTGTTGGCGTCGGGGAACACCATGCTAAAGGGCGTCTTGAGGCCTTTGGTGATGGTGAGGGTGAGGTTGCGTTCGACGCCGGTGTCGAATTTGTAGGGGGAGTCGGGAAGCGGGGGCGAGGGCCAGTTGATGCCTTTGGGGGCACCGCCGCCCTTGGCTTTCGCTTTGTCCTTGCCGGGAGCGGCGCCGGGCGCAGCGGCGGGTTGCTGGGCTTGTGCGAGAAGGGTGATGAGCGCAGCGAAGGCGGCGACGAACACGGGCGCGGTACGGAGTTTCATGACAGACGATTGTACTCGGAATGGCGGGCGATTGCTTCGGGGCAGGTTCAGCGTTTGAGTGTCGCTTCCCAATTCGTCACGATGGTGATGGGAATCTTCGCGCCCTGGTCGACGCGTGAAGCGCTCGGTAAACTGATCGTTGCTGACCTCGATCGCGACATCGCGCCGCAGGCGTTCGGCGTGGGCGATACACCTCGCCGATGCCGCCTTACCCGATAGGCCCGAGGATTTCGTACTGGCCAATCTTTGTTGAGGAGGAAATAGCAGGCTGCTCTGGTCTCATCCTAGTTCTTCTTTTACAAGATCACCGCCTCTGTCGCCATCCTTCCATCCGAATTGTTGAACGAGCCATTTAGGCTCCATGCCAGTTGGGCGTTCTCGTTTCAGTGCGTGCTGCCATCTGAGTGTCGACCTCGATCTCCCCAGATGCCAGGGAGTCCGATCTTGGCAGAACCGCAGTCACCCGAACTCGGCCGATGGATCTTGTCAAACTTCTTTGGCCGCCGCGGCTATTACGCCGCCTCGCGTTTGTCCTCGCGATGATTCCGCAGCGGTTCGTAGACCTCTCCGCTCACCCATAGCTTGTGCAGCAACACCGCCAGCTTTCGGGCCACGCCACCAGAGCGCGCTTCTTGGCATTGCGGCCGCCCCGCTGGGCCAGCTTCAGCCCCCACCGCCGATCGCTATCTTTCCCAAACGGGCCCAGGATATAGTGTGCGCCTTGCACCATCAGCGTCCCGAGATAGTGGGTTCCTTCCTTGCTGATGTGGAGCTGCGGTTGACTGTTGCCGGAGTTCCTTCGTCCGGGACGCAATCCTATATAACAGCCCAGGTCCCGACTCCGCCCGAATCGATGCGGATCGTCCACCGTCAGCACGTACGTCAATGCAATCAGCGTTCCGACACCATTGACCTGTTGCAGTTGGGCTACCTCTGGATAGTACTGCTTGGCGATCTTTTCGATCTCACGGTCGTAGTGCTTGGTGCGCCCGGTCAGCGACTGTACTTCCTGAAACAGCGGCTCCAGGGCGGTTCGCAGCTCGGAACTAAATTCCGCGGCCAGTTCCTTCCAGATCTGTTCGGGATGGCACTTCCGCAACCGTTCTCCGTAGGCTTTGGTCAACCTTCGGATCGCATTCACCAGCGCCGTGCGCGCCCCGACCAACACCGCTCGGGCCCGAATCCTCGTCAGGGCACCTGAGCATCTGCGCCGGATCAATCCGCGCTAATCGTGCCAGCGTCTTGGCGTCCAGCCGATCATCCTTGCGCGTGCTTCGACGCTTGCTCGGCGGGGAAGGCGTTCAGTAGATCTGCGGGGGACCGTTCCGATAATGTTGGTTATCGGGCGAGTTCCCACAGCCGGGCCTTAGCCCGGTCCAGGTAAGGTCGCCCCCGTCCAAGCCTGTCCCAACGCGTCTGTGGGCAGCAAAAGCTACTGGGGTGTACCGATTGGAGCTTGGTCCCGCATATGCGTAGAGTCTCGCTCATTCTCCAAGCAGTAATAATCGAGGAGTTCGCTGTCGAGCACCAGAGGCTCGTTCAACTTCACAGTCCAAGGTGCAGTGTAGGCTTTCGGATCATCGATCGTGATCTCGATTTCTAGATTCCCGTAGTTCGGCCGCCGGATTCTTTCTGTCATCTTGCCTTGCTCGGTTAATGGATTCCCGCTGGCATCCAACCAAAGATCATCGCGAAAACCGGTGGTCTCCACTACTAGCGTGTCGCCTTCCCAATGGGCAGTCGAGTTCCCGTTCCAAGTCGGATTCGGATCCTTCGGGAGCGCCCGTCCATCGGTAAAGATCTGGCGGTATTGCATATTGCGCTCGGTAAGGATGATTACGCGGCCCGGTAGCTGGAAGATTCGCTTGTAATAATCATCGGTCCAGATTCTCGGAGCGCCGCGCGGCATGCAATGAACGTTCGGGTCGAGTCCCTGCTGGACCCTACGTTTCTTGACGAGTTCAGCAGCCCAGGGTTGATACGGCAAAGGATCCTTCAGCGTCGCGGCGATATTGATAAACTCCCGGGAAATTTGGGTGTCTCCACACTCGGCCCCGCATGGCTTTCCGATGTTGACCCATCCCCACATTCCCGAAAGATCGGGTTTCCCATCGGCGGCGCGCGGAGCCGGAGCTGCGAGGTTAGGCTTTCCGTCTGGGGTGCGTGGTACTCCAGCACTCGGAAAGCCCAGAAACTGGGCGAAGAGTGCCATCGGACTAGCGGCCAAAACCATGGGGAGCGCGTAACGCAAACTCGATCGCATACGTGCACCTTATCACATGCCAGGATTTGCGTGGCTAACAGGCAGGAAAGGAGGCGATAATGCTGATCGGGAAAGCTCTTTAGGAGCGCCTTGATCTGCCGCGCCTCAGCCAGTAGTGACTCGCGTTCGCCACCACCGAGGCTTTTCATGCGCTTAATCGCGACTTCCCGACCTGCCTGCTTATCGGTTGCCTGCCAAACAATTCCGAAACCGCCATCGCCCAACAACTGGGAGACTATGAAGCGGTCTTTTAATTCGGTTCCAACCCTCACCTCTTTTTGGCATTCGGCTCCTCTAGAGAATATGGATCTGGAGATTACGACTTTTCCAGGAACAAAACCGAGTCTACCTGATCCGGGTAAAGGTGCAGTAAGAGTCATTTCGCGGAACTCCACCGGCATTTACTGTTGATACAAAAGGGCAGCGTGAGGTAATGTCCACATGGAGGACGTTGCCGATAGTGCCCAATAGCGGAAGCTATAGGGGCCTGCGATCCAAGGCCCTGATCCGGCGAACCTGGAAATCGGTGGCGACGCTGAGAAAAACGAAATAGAATAGCTTGATCCACAGCTTTCGAGGAACTGAAGATATGCCATTCACAAAGTTTGCAATTTTGACGGTCGCGACGGCAGCCTTTTCGATGAGTGCCTTCGCGCAGCTGCCCCAATCGAGGGTACTCACCCTTGACGTAGCTCAGACCATCGCAACGGAAGCAATGGCCAAGTGCCGTGCCGATGGGTACAAGGTCACCGTGCTGGTGGTCGACGGACTCAATGCACCCAAGGCGATGCTGCGTGACGACGGCGCATCCGCATCAACGACTGAAGCGGCAAAAATGAAAGCCACATCGACAATGCTCTATAACCGGCCATCTGGCCCAGCTCGACCTCCTGCCCCCGGCACCACGGCTCCGCCCGCGACAATTCCAGGCACTATCAACTCCCAGGGCGCCGTTCCGATCAAGTTTGGCGAGGTAACGATCGGTGCAGTGGCAGTCAGTGGTGCTCCCGGTGGCGACAAGGACGCTGCGTGTGCGATCGCGGCCCTGGCGAAGGTCGCTGACAAACTGAGATAGGCTTCGCGGACGAACGAAATTAGCCAAGAGGCCCGGCACTTCCGGTTGCACAGGACCTGCTGGACCGACGCAATCATGTTCCGCATAGTTCTCACTCTTGTCCTGATAGTTTCCGCGCTCTCCATGGCTTTTACAACCCGCGGATCGGCTGAGCTCGGATCCGGTCGGCCAGTGTTCGTGGCGGCTCTAATCGTACTTGGACACAATGGCCCCGAAGTGTTTGATAACTAGCAATATTGCGCAATTGTGGCAAATCCTTGCAGCCAGTGCTAAGTTGCTGACTCTTCGTTGCTGCCTGCCTCGGGAGCAAAAGGCCGTAGGCTCGAATCCTACTGGGCGCACCGCACCTGTCCTCTGGCTCTGCGCCAACAATGTCCCCACCTGCTGATGATTTTTCCTTCCGCGCAGGAGAATTTCTTGTGAAACAGCAGCGGCCAACACCCGACACTTAATTCGTTGACTTGGCACCAAGCCAGGTGTACGATTTCCACGGAAGTAGTCGCCGCTGGCTTGCTCCTAGTGAAGTGGAGGACGACCATGCTCTGCAAGGAATGGTGGGAACTGGTAGAGCGATACCGCGCTGCGGTCAACGTCTACAATGATGCGGCGAACGCTCTGAGTGATTCGCCGGGGATGACCTTCACCGACAAATGGCAGAGAGCGGAGCGGGCGCGGACCAAGTGCAGCCGGGACAGGGCGGATTTATTAGACCACGAGCACGCCCACGGCTGCCTGGAGAGCCAACAGCCTTCCAGGAACCGACAAACCAATCGCTCTATCGTCGTGGATCAATAGATGCTCCTGCAAAAGTTGGTCTTGATTGCGCTCACTGCGTCCGCCGTATGGGCGGCTGACGCCAGCATCGGGACTTGGAAGCTCAATGTCGCAAAATCAAAATTCAAACCGGGTCCCCCGCCTGTAGCGGAGACACGGGTGTACAAAGCGCAGGCCAAGGGAGTAAAGACGACGGTGACGACCACGTGGGCCGATAGGTTGTCGACCAGCGTTGAGTATCCGGCGAACTACGATGGCAAGGATTACCCCGTCTCGGGATCACGTGATGTGGATGCGGTAGCCCTGTCCCGAATGGATGACTTCACTTCCGCGGCCATCCTCAAGCACGCCGGCAAGGAAATAGGAGTGGCCCGGCGCGTGGTCTCCGCGGACCGTAAAACGATGACTATCAGTTATAAGGGCATCAACACCAGAGGCGACCAAGTCGATAATGTGGCGGTCTACGACCGGCAATAGTCATCCGCCGTTGGCCATAAAGTCCTATCAGTACTGCTTCTTGACCGGCCCGGCTTGACCGTTTAACATTACTGGACTGAGTGCTTTAAAGGACTCGCTACGCCGTGACCTGGGACAAAATCGAAAGTTACTCCTACTGGGTGGTGTTCGCGGCTACTTTCCTGGGAGTCGCGGTCTGGGAATCCTTTCGTCCGAAACGGACGCTTTCCGTCGGCCCGGAGCGGCGCTGGGGCAGGCATGGGCTGGTTCTGATTGTTTGCACCGTGATTTCCGTGGGTCTGTACCGGGTCAGTCCGGTCGTGGTCGCGATGATCTTCGCGGACAACCGCTATGGTTTGCTGAACAAGCCCTGGATCCCGTTTTTAGGGCGATGCGTTCTCGCAATCCTGTTGCTGGATCTGGCGAAATACGCCGTCCACCGGGCCTTCCACTCCGTGGCGTTTCTATGGCGCGTGCATCGGGTTCACCACTCCGACCCGGACTTCGACGTGTCGACCTCCGCGCGGGTGCATCCGATTGAAGTTGTGCTCACTCAGGGTGCGTATTTCGCCGTGATCGCGATTTTTGCCCCACCGATAATCGGAGTTTTGACCGCAGAAATCCTGAGCGCTTTTGAGAGCTTTTTCGGCCACGCCAATGCGTCGCTTCCAGAGTGGGTGGAGAAGCCGCTGCGCCGTTTATTCGTCACTCCGGATATGCATCGCATCCATCATTCCGAGGAGATCGGCGAGCAATGCACGAACTACGGAGACTGCTTTCCGTGGTGGGACCGCCTTTTTCGAACGTATCTGGCCGATCCAGCGGCAGGTCGCGACCGGATGGTGGTCGGACTCAAGGGATACCAGAACGATGCCAGCCTGGGTGTGGCTTTTATGCTGACGCAGCCGTTTCTGGCGGAGAAGAAAGCGCAGGCTTCCTCGATCGCGGCGGCAGAGCGTTAGCGCTTGCGCCGGCCGCGGATCACGAGCAGTGCGCCGGAGACCAGCGTGATGGCAGCAACTCCCGAAGCTGCACTGATTTCAGGGACAGCAGGGGTCCCGGCGAACGCGAAGCTCGATACACCCAACAGCAGCACCAACACTCCAGCGATTTTCATAAGGAACTCCTCCGAGAGCCAAGTATCACCAGCTGCAAAAGTATCCCACGCGAAGAGCAAACTGGCAAGTCAATTTAACGAAAATATGCGTACCAGTACCAACAGTCAGCTGCCATCACGTTAGCGCGTTGCGCCGCCCGGGCCTTGCGCCGGACCGGAGATGTGCTGCAAGTCGTAGTTATCTTCCTGGCAGATGTACTCCAGTAGCTCGGTGCCCGCCATGAGGCGAGCCCGGCCCACGGTGGTGAACGGCTTGGCATACGCCCCCGGGTCGTCGATGGTCACTTCTATCGACATGTTTCCCATATCGGTTCGGGTGTAGCGCTCGATGGTGTGGAGCTTCTCGGTATGCGGGTGCCCCACATAATCGAACCAGAACTTGTCCTTGAATCCGACCGTGTCCACCACCCAGGTCGATCCGTCCCAGCGCCCGATAGAGTTTCCGTACCAGGCCGGATCGGGATCCTCGGGATGCTTGCGGCCGTCCATGAAAATCTGCCGCCAGCTATGAATGTTCCCCTCAAACACGATGAAGTAGATGCCGGGCGTTTGTGCGATCCGCCAGGGATAGGGCGATCCGCGCGGAATGCCCGACGGCAGGCAGTTGGATTCCGGATCGTCTTTCGATTGCCGGGTCTTTACCAGCGCCTCCGCCCAGGGCAGCATGACCACGGAATCACCCGGCTTCAGCGCCCGTGAAATGTCCGCGTCGCTGGCGCCGCCGCCCAGCCAGACTCCCGATAAGTCAGGAGTCCCGTCCGCGAGTTTCGGCGCAGGACCGGTGGGCGGGGGAGGCTGCCGTTGATACAACCCGACACCGCCGCCTTTCGCTTTGCCTTTCCCGTTTCCTTTGGCTGCGTCGCCTTGCGGTTGGGCGAGCAGCGAAATCGCGGCGAGTGACGCGGCCGCTATGGCGATCCCGATGATCCACCGTGCTCTCACTTGCCGTCCTCATACGCCGACAGGAAGTTCAGTTTGCGCCCGTCCGGAAATACGATGGTCTGCGCGATGCCGAAATTCGAGTTATCCCGGGCGCGCGAGCCAGTGACCGTGACGATGTCGCCTTCCTTGACAGAATGCCGCGTCCAGCCGTTTCGCACCAGAATGCTGGGGCTTGCCAGCTCCAGGTTCCAGTTGGTCACCTTGCCGGTGCTGTCCTTCACATCGATGTAGAAATGCGCGTGCGGGTTGACCCATTCCATCTTGGTGACCACGCCTGTTAGGTCGATCTTCTTGGTGTTATCGAATACCGCCGCACCGGAGTGGTGGGCCATAACCGGGAGTCCCAACGCCAGTACAGCCGTCGCTAGCGTGATATTGAAGCCGATTCGCATCGAAAGACCCCCAGCCCGAAATTTTGTCATAGCCGTGCATCCGGCGCAAGGAGTTGTTGTTAACCTAAGAAACAGGAGCGGCATCCTAATATGAAGATGCTCCGTTGTATTTTCGTCTTCTTTGTGGCGGCCATCGCGGCTCCGTGCCAAATTCCAGGGCAGTATCCGGGTCAATATCCGCCGGGACAATATCCGCCGGGGCAGGGACGCATTCCCGGCCAGACGGGTCCCACGATTCCTGGCACCGGCCGCCCCCGCAACGGACAACCGCAGTCGCAACCAGAAAGCCGCGGAAAGAAATCCAGCCCCGATGCGAAACTGCTCACCACTACGTCCGGGATTCTGCGCCGAGTTGGCCCAAATCAACTGGTGATCGAGCCCGACGATCATCGCGTGGTCTGGTACCGGCTGGCCCCGCAGCTCACCGTTCATAAAGACGGCAAGGACGCCGATCTGAAGGATTTCGCGCTGGGCGATTATCTGACGGTCGATTCCAGCGCGGACGACGACAGCATCAACACCGCTGTTTCGGTGACCTGGAAGAAAGCCGGTACGCCCGAGGATCGCGCCGAAGCCTCGAAGACCTGGGACCTCCCGCGGCCGGAAACCGCGTCACGCGGTAGCGCGACGTCGGCATCGTCTTCCCATTCCAACTCGTCGGCATCCTCACCGCCTCACGAGGCTGGCGATGACCGGCCTGTGCTGCGGCGCAAAGATCCCGAGCCTGCTGCCGCGCCCGATGCGGTATCCGGTCCTGACCAGCCGAAGGAAGTCGCGGCAGCGGCCCCTCCAGCGGCAGCGCCTGCTCCCCCGGAAGAAGAGCCGGGCAATAGTCCGCCGCCGACCCAGATCCGTCCTCCCGATCCCAAGCCGGATGCCGACGATCCCGGTCCGCCAGTTCTACGCCACGGCGTTCCGCCACCCAGACGCCAGCCTGTCGAGGAGACTGCCGTCGCGCCGGCCATCGCATCGCCACCTCCGGCCGCCAAAGCGCCCAAGCAGGAGGCGCTAAACGCGCCACCCCAAAGGCAAGCACCGCAGCAGCCGATCCCCCTCGGCGACGATCCTATCATCACCAAGGCGCGCGAGGCGGCTCTCGCGTACTCGGCAACGCTGCCCAATTATCTGGTGCAGCAGATGACCACCCGGTATCAGAGCGATCATCCTAAGTCGGGCTGGGACGCGCTGGATGTCGTCAGCGCCGACCTGACCTATCAGGATGGCCACGAAAGCTACAAGAACATCAAGATCGGTAACAAAAGCACCAACAAATCCATGGAGGAGATCCCCGGAACGCGCTCTACGGGTGAGTTCTCGACGCTGCTGGAGGAGTTATTCGAACCCGGCGCCACGAAGTTCCGTTCGGGAGGGCTGGACACTATCCACAATCGCTCAGCCTATGTCTATAGTTTCGAAGTCACACGCGAATTATCGCGCTGGCGGATCGAAGCGCCTTCGGAGCTGTACTATCCGGCCACCAAGGGGTCTGTCTGGATCGATAAGGAAACGTCGCGGGTCCTGCGGATCGAACAGCAAGGGAAAGGCATGCCCGCGCTATTCCCGTTCGACACCATCGAAGCCAGCGTGGACTACGACTTCGTACGTCTGGGCACATCCGGTCCATACCTGCTGCCCGTCGAATCCGAGGTGTTGAGCTGCCAGCGTGGCGCCAGCATCTGCTCTCGCAACAAAATCGAATTCCGCAACTATCGCAAGTTCGGAGCGCAGACCAGCATTACCTTCGACAAGCCATGATCCTGGCGTCTGACGCCGCACTGCCCCGGGCACACGCGATCGCCAAAGTCAATGCCATGTCAATTCCATTGACTCCTCCCAGGATCGGTAGTATGATCCCTCCGATTGGGGATTCTGTATGCAACTGCGAAGGGTAGCGCTTTGGTCCGTTTTTGCTTTGGTGGCATTCGCGCAGAGTGATCGAGGCACCATCACCGGCACCGTTATGGATCCGGCCGGCGCGGTGGTTCCGGGGGCGCCCGTAGAAGCGAGAAACGTTCAGACCGGCGCAGTCTATCAGGCTGCGGGTTCCAGTACGGGAAATTACACGCTTTCCCAGTTGCCCACCGGCACGTACGAAATGTCGGTCACCGTCGCCGGCTTCAAGAAGTTCGTGCGCCAGAATATCGTGCTGCCGGTCGCGCAGACCGTACGTATCGACGTCGCGCTCGAGGTCGGCTCGGCGAGCGAATCGGTAACCGTCACCGACGCGGCCCCGTTGCTTAAAACGGAAAGCGGAGAGCTCAGTCATAACGTTCGCACCGATCAGCTCGACAATCTCCCCATCCTGGGCATCGGCTCCGGCGCCAGCCAGGCCGGCATCCGCAATCCGTATGCGGTGATGCAACTGCTTCCGGGCAGCGACTGGCGGCCGGATTCGAGTGTCCGTATCAACGGTCTCCCCAGTAATACCCAGATGCTTCGCATCGAAGGGCAGGATTCGACCAATGGCTTGATCGGCACCCAGTCGATGACACAGCCGAGTGTCGACGCCATTCAGGAACTCGCGGTTCAGACCAGTAACTTCGCGGCTGAGTTCGGTCAGGCCGGCGGCGGCGTTTTCAATGCCACCATGCGATCCGGCACCAACGCCTATCACGGAAGCGGCTATGACTACTTCGTCAATGAGGCGCTGAACGCCGGGCAGCCCTTCACCAATGACCGCAACGGGAACCTGCTACGCCCACGCCAGCGAAGAAACGACTACGGATTTACCTTCGGCGGCCCGGTTCAGATTCCCAAAGTCTACGACGGCCACGACAAAACCTTTTTCTTTTTCAGTTTCGAGCAGTTCCGCGAGACGGTCATTAACAACACCACGACCATCACGGTGCCGACACTGGCCTATCGCACCGGCGACTTCAGCAAGGCTTTAACCAACCGCAATGTGTGTCCGGCAGCCACGCCGAATTGCGATCCGCTAGGCCGGCCGATCATGGAGAACGCCGTCTACGACCCGCTTTCGACCAAGATCGTCGGCGGCCAGCGGGTCCGAGACCCGTTCGCCGGCAACATTATCCCCACCGCGCAACTGGATCCGGTTTCGCTCAAGGTGGTGTCGCTGATCCCGCAGCCGACCAACGGAGGCCTCGTCAACAATTATCTGGCGCCCTTCACCAATCCGAGATTGACCTACATTCCGTCGCTGAAACTTGACCATTCGTTAAGCGCGAAAACTAAAATTTCCGGCTACTGGTCGCGGACTTCCACCAACACTCCCAACAACAACACGCTTTCGGCGCCGATTACGTCATCCGTGGGAAGCGACATCGTGGCGCACACGATACGCCTCAACTTCGATCAGACCGTCACGCCCACCCTCTTGCTGCACCTGGGAGCGGGATTGATATACAACGGAATCAAACAGCCCGTGGCTCCTTACGATCCTGTTGCCGGAATCGGCCTTACAGGCACGTACGCGAAGCTGTTCCCGTCGATTCAGGGTCTGAATCAGGCGCAGGGAGGCATGTCCGCGAATATGGGACCGGGCGCCAAGGTGAATCTGGTCAACACCAAGCCGACCGCCAATGCCAGCCTCACCTGGGTGCGCAACAATCACACCATCAAGGCCGGAGGCGAGATGATTCTCGAAGGCTACCCGGCGGCCAACGAGACGTACGCCAACGGCTGGATTGTCTTTAACGCCGTCGAAAGCGGTCTTCCCTCCACGCTCGGCCAGTCGCTTTCGGGCGGTGTTCCGGGTTTCCCGTTCGCCAGCTTCATGCTCGGCGGCGTCGATAACGGCTTCATCGGTGTCCCGTCCAAGTCGCGGATGGGAGCCAAGGCGTTCTCCTGGTTCGCGCAGGACACTTGGAAGGTCACACGCAAGCTAACCATCGATTACGGAATCCGCTACGACTTCCAGACTTTCCTGCGCGAGCAGTACGGACGGATTCCTTATTTGTCGGGAAGCACCCCGAATCCGGCCGCGGGCGGCAAACTCGGCGCCGTGGCCTTCGACGGCTATGGTCCCGGCCACTGCAATTGCGACATCGCGCACAACTACCCGTTCGCCTACGGGCCGCGTCTCGGAATCGCCTATCAGTTCATCCCGAAGACCGTGCTGCGCGTGGGCGCGGGCGTTTCCTACTTTAGGACCGCCCAGAATGGGTTTAACTCGTACTCCACAGGCTCGCAGAACATCTATAATGCGCCGTCCTATGGCGATCCAGCCTACAACCTGCGGGACGGTCTGCCCTACAAGATCACTTGGCCGAACTTCAATCCGGGCCAAGTTCCCTTGCCGGGGACGACCGCGTCGCCATCCCAGCAAATCGATCCGCAGGCAGGCCGGCCGCCGCGGGTACTGGAATACAGCTTCGGAATTCAGCGGGAAATCGCCAAGGACGTGGTGATTGAGGCGACCTATGTCGGTAATCGGGGCGTGTGGTGGAACTCCGCGCACCTGGTGTGCTTGAATTGCCTGACGCCGGAGGCGCTCAAGGCTCAAGGGCTGGACATAAACAACGCGGACGACCGAACTCTGCTGGGTTCGCCCCTGACTTCATCCATTGCGGCGAACCGCGGATACAACAATCCTCCTTATCCCGGGTTCCCGTTGAGCGCGAGCGTCAGTCAGGCATTGCGGCCGTTCCCGCAGTTCGGCAACATCACCAACATGCACTGGGCGCCTCTGGGCGATACCTGGTATGACTCGCTTCAGGTCCAGGCGACCAAGCGCTTCTCGCACGGCCTGGATATGACCGGTTCCTACACCCGCTCCAAGGCGTTCTCCATGGGTACGGAAGCCGATATCTCCACGCTGTCGCCTGTGAGCCCCGCCACGAACGATGTTTTCAATCGTCCGCAGAACAAATATCTCTCCGGTTTGGATCAACCGAACCTCCTGGTGATCGCCGGCAGCTACACGACTCCGAAGTGGGGTACGGGCCGAGGCGCAGCTTTACACGCGTTCTCCTGGGCCGTCCGGGATTGGCAGATCAGTACGGTACTGCGCTACGGCAGCGGCATGCCGATCATGTCTCCGATCGCGACCAACGGCCTCCGCGAGCTGCTCTTCCGGCAGACCGGCGCGGTGGGAACCACCGGAGGCACGTTCTACAATCGCGTGCCTGGCCAGCCGCTGTTCACCCAAGACCTGAACTGCCACTGCTTCGACCCGAACACCAATTTCGTTCTGAATCCCAAAGCTTGGACGAATCCTGCGGCAGGCCAGTGGGGTAATTCAGCCGGCTACTACGATGACTATCGCTACCAGAGGCGTCCCTCGGAGAGCTTGAGTCTGGGCCGGAACTTCCCCTTCGACGAGGGAAAAATGAACCTCCAGATCCGTGCCGATTTCACCAACGTGTTTAATCGCGCTGAAGCAGTGAACCCGGTTTCGAATAATGCCGGCGCCACGCAGTCCCGCAACAATCTCGGGCAGACCACGGGGGGCTTCGGATACATTAACACCTCCAGCGTGTTCGCCCAGCCGAGGCAGGGCACCCTGGTGGCGCGGTTTACGTTCTGAGGCTAGTGCGGCTTGGAGTGAAACGGACCCGGTTCGGCATGGGGTTCAGCGGGCTCCGGGCTCTCGATATCCAGGTTGATGACAATCGGTTCCTGGCCGCTGCGGACCACCACGGCTTCCACCGGCTCATCCGAACGCGCGTTCATCTCCTGATGCGGCACAAAGGGCGGCACGTAGATGAAATCTCCGGGTCCGGCTTCCTCGACGAACTCCAGGTGATCGCCCCAGCGGAAGCGGGCGCGGCCGCGAATGATGTACAGTACAGTCTCCAGCTCGCCGTGATGGTGAGCCCCCGTGCGGGCCGCGGGCTGCACTGTTACGGTTCCCGCCCATAGTTTGTTGGCGCCGGTTCGCGCGTGCGTGATGGCCGCAGCCCGGCTCATCCCGGGAGTCTGGGGAGTGTTGGTATCGAGCTCGCCGGCCCGGACGATGCGAATCCCGTGATCTTTCCAGTCTGACAATATCAGATCCGGCTACTTCTTGTTCTTGGCCTTGTTCTCTTGCTCCGTCCGGATCAGGTTGTCCAGGTGCCTGGAGTCCTTTTCGTTCTCCGTGCAGATGTACTCCCACAGATCGCTGTCGGTGATGAGAGGAGTCCACTCGGTCACCTTCCAGGGGCGGCTATAGTACACCGGATCCTCGATGGTGATCTCGTCCTTTAGATTCCCGTAATCCGGACGCGAGTAGCGTTCGATCACATGCAGCTTATCCGAAGTGCCGTGTCCGGCGAGATCAAGCCAAGTGAGTCCGTTGAAGCCGATTGTATCGACCACCAGCTCGTCGCCTTCCCACTTACCGACCGAATCGCCCCACCAGGTGGGATTGAGATCCTTGGGGTGATCGCGATTCAGGAAGATCTGGCGGAAGCTGTGCAGATTGCCTTCATACAGAATCACGACCAGATTCGGCAGCTGGAGAATCTTGGAAGGATACGGGTCGCGCCGGGGCACACCCGTCGGCAGGCAGCGGGCTTCGGGATCTTCGGTGCCCTCGTTCGCCTGCCGCTCCTTGAAAAGCTTCTCGCCATAGGGAGTAAACGGCAGCTCGCCGACATCATAATCCTTGGCGATATCGGACGTGTATCCGGCATAACCCCACACGCCTGAAAGGTCGACGTGTCCGTCCGCCATGCGCGGCGTCGGACCAGGGGGTCCTTTCTTCACCCGGCCATTCCCTTTGCGCTTGGATTTGGGTATGGTGCTCTCTGCCGGGAACTGCCCCTGGAGGAACGGAACGGCTGTCAGGACGAACGCGGACGTCGTCAGGATCGCAATCAGAGTCTGCTTTCTCACGTGGAGGTTCCTCTCAAGGAATTATACCCGCAGGCGGTTTGGTATGCTCGTACACTTATGAGCCTCTTCGCCGTCAAGCCGCTGGAGGCGCTCCTAAAGGACGCCGGGCACGAAACCCTTCGCCGGACTCTTGGACCGACTCAATTGGTGGCGCTCGGGATCGGCGCGATCATCGGCGCGGGGCTGTTTTCGTTAACCGGCATTGCGGCCTCTGTCAACGCCGGACCGGCTGTCGTGCTTAGTTTCGTGCTTGCGTCCATAGGCTGCGCCTTCGCCGGCTTGTGCTACAGCGAATTCGCGACCATGATCCCGATCGCGGGCAGCGCCTATACCTACGCCTACGCCACTATGGGCGAGCTGATGGCCTGGCTGATCGGTTGGGACCTGGTGCTGGAATATGCCGTGGGTGCGTCCACCGTGGCCGTGAGCTGGTCGCGTTATGTGATGAGTTTTTTCCAGGATTTCGGCATTCATTTTCCGCAGCAGCTGGCGGCGTCGCCCTTCGAGCCGGTGACACTGCCCGAATCCGGGACGGTGATCCAGGGCGTCATCAACCTGCCGGCCATGTTCATCATCATGGCGATATCGCTGCTGCTGATCGTCGGAATTCAGGAATCAGCCCGCATCAATGCCGTGATCGTGGTGATCAAGGTCGCGGTCGTGCTGGTGTTCATCGCCCTGGGCTGGGCCTATATCAATCCCGCCAATTTCACGCCCTTCATTCCGCCCAACACGGGCGAAACCGGAGCTTTCGGATGGAGCGGAATTTTGCGCGGCGCGGGGCTGGTGTTTTTCGCGTTTATCGGATTCGATGCCGTGTCCACGGCGGCCCAGGAAGCCAAGCGGCCTCAAAAAGACATGCCCATCGGGATTATCGGATCGCTGGCCGTGTGCACCATTCTGTATGTGCTGTTTTCGCACGTGCTCACCGGTATCGTTAACTACAAGGATCTCAACACTGCCGCCCCGGTGGCTGTCGCGATCGACCGTACGGACTACATGTGGCTGCGGCCGGCCGTGAAGCTGGCCATCGTGATGGGATATACGTCGGTGATTCTGGTGATGCTGCTGGGCCAGAGCCGCGTGTTCTTCTCCATGTCGCGCGACGGCTTGCTGCCGAAACTGTTCTCCGACATTCATCCCAAGTTCCGGACGCCCTGGCGCTCGAATCTCCTGTTTATGGTGGCTACGGGGCTGCTGGCAGCGATCGCCCCGATCCGGATTCTGGGAGAGGCCACCAGCATCGGCACACTGTTCGCGTTTGTGTTGGTGTGCGGGGGGATCATCATCATGCGCCGCACGCATCCCGATCTTCCGCGGCCGTTTAAGACGCCGTTTGTTCCGGTGGTGCCTATCCTGGGAATCGGATTCAACCTGGTCATGATCTACGGACTCGGCTGGACCAACTGGGCGCGCCTGTTCGGCTGGATGGCGATCGGCCTGGTGATTTACTTCATGTATAGCCGCAAGCACAGCATCACGCACAACTCATAACACGATTCGCACGAACCAGCCGATTCCAGCCGCTAGCATTACTCCCGCGGCGGGACGCCGACAGGCAGCCGGCATTTTGCGAGCCCCAAGCCATAGCACCGCGAGAAGAATCGCTTGAGTGATCGAAGCGGCGGTAAGATAGGACGCCGGGAAGGCCGAGAAGGGCAGGCCATGTGCTACGCCGAGCACCGGCACCACCGCCCATCGGGCTCGGCTTTCCGGTAGGAACGCGATTTCCGCGGCGAGATAGGCCACCGTCAGGGCCAGCACGGCTTCCAGAAACTGGGGGCTGAAGGACATTGGTATCCGCGGTGAAAGTGGGCGGACCAGCCATTCGCCGGCGAGGAATGCGAGCGTCAGGATTCCCATCTCCCCGGTATTCCGAGCCGCCAGCACCAGCACCAGGAGGAATAGCAGCCCGGAAACGGATTTGAACAGGCGTGCAATACCGGCCGCGGCAGCCTTCGCAATCCGCTCGGCGCGCGACGGCGGATGAAAGCGCACCTCGGCCTGCCGGAAGCTCTGATCGAATACTTCCTGATCGCTATTGGGCCCCTGTACGGCATAGAGCAGATGTACGTGGTTCGGCACTGTCACCTGGAACAGGGTGCACTGGACTTCAATCTTGTCGGGCACCGCGGCCGTGAATTCGTAATTGGCGCGACAGATGTACGTCCCGTCCTGCTCCTGGCAAGCGGAAGAAGTGCGACGCGCGCCTTCGAACGTTACATGATCCAGAAGCGCTGTTTCAGGATTGGTTACGTGCGCGATTTCGTAGGTCGGTATGCGGAGCTCGTAGGTCGCGTGGAGGCCGTTGACATGCAGCTCGCCAGTGCTCATGCTGACCACGTGAGCATACGCGCAGACGCAGACGAGAAAGGGAAGAAGCCGCCTAAGCATGCGTTTGTCGCTGCCGGCGCATGCGAACCAGAACAATGCGCAGCGCGGCGATCACGGGGACGGAGAAGAACATGCCGGGAATGCCGGCTACCTGCTCGCCCGCGAGCACGCCAAACAGCACCAGCAGGGGGTGAAGCTCGACTCCGGAGCTCAGCAGGTTGGGGCTGAGCACGTAATCCTGGAAGAGGCGATAGAGCCCCAGAAAGACGGCAATCCACAGCAGGTGTGAATAGCCGCTCACGCCTGCGACCAGGAGCGCCACGACTGCGGCGGTCAAGGGCCCGACGAATGGGATCATCTCCAGCACACCCGCGACACCGGCGAGCAGAACGGGGTAGGGAACTCCCATAGCCGAGAGAAAGATGGAATACGCTGTAAACGTAGCGATCGCCAGCAAAACCAGGGCGCGGATGTATTGGGCGACCAGCACATGCAAATCATCCAGGATCTCCGTGGCGAGCTCTCGCCGCCGCACCGGGACGCTTTCGACGATGGCCTGCCGCATCGCCCGCCCGTCCTTGAGAAAGAAAAAGCTCAGGATGGGAATAAGGACGGCGGCTACGACGTTTCCGAGTCCGGCCACGATTCCGGGTCCGATTCGTTTTAGAACCGGGACAGCCATATCTCCAATCCCAACGGTTTGCTGCGCCAGGAAAATAGTTATTTGAGGCCGCCAGGTTTCGAGCCACCCAGGTAGAGGGATGTTGCTCAGAAAGTCGGATCTCAATACGTCAGGAAGACGGGCAGCCAGCGCCGAAGCCTGCTGGCCAATCTTTGCGCCAATCGGAACCATGACGGCGAATGCGACTCCAATCAGAGTAAGGTACACAATGGCAAGCGCTAAAGTTCGGGACACTCGCCGCGGGGTGAGCCGGTAAACCCGCTCAACCAGGGGGGCGATCAGATGGGCCAGGAAAATTGCCAGGACGAAAACGGCGATGGTGCCGCGGGCGAGGTAGATCAGAGCGACTGCCAGTACGAACACGAAGGCGGTCCACACTGCGCGTAAGACGCGCCCGTCAAGCAGCATGGCTACCAGAATACCCGGATGGGGTTGGGCGTGCGCAGGCGTTCAGTGAGAACGGAGCGCGAAAACCGCTCAACTCGAAGGGCCATCGCGCGTCCACGGCTTCATGCGCGCCCCCTCGGGATGGTCGGCGGGTGCGGAATAGAAAATGCTGGCTTGAGTAGGAATCGCCAACGCAGTCCCCGCCGCGTGAATCGCATCCATGATCCGCAGTAGCAAGTCCTGCTGAGCCTTCAGGAACTCGTCATAATCGGCGGTTCGGATATAAGCGAAAATCTCGATATCCAGAGAATAGGAGCCCGCGCCGACGAAGCGGACCGGGAAATTGCCGACCTCAACCTTGGGATCTTCGGTGAGAATGCGCTGGAGCGCGTCCAGGATGCTGCGCACCTGATCCGGCGTGGAATCCCGCCGCAAGTTGAGCGTGGGATGGAACCACATCTTGTCACGCTGCGAGAAATTTTCCAGCACCATGGAGGCGAATTCTCCGTTGGGAATGGTCACCAGGGTGCGGTCCAGCGTGCGAACCCGCGTGGAACGCAGCCCGATATCCTCCACGGTTCCGACGCGGTCTCCGAACTTGAAGAAATCGCCAATGGTCACCGGCCGGTCGCTCACCACGGCCACTCCTCCGAACAGGTTCTCGATGGTCTTTTGCGCGGCCAGTGCGATCGCGATCCCGCCGATTCCCAGCCCGGCCAGGATGGTGCTGGTGTTATAGCCCCAGCTGCCGATGACGGCCATCGCGGCGAACACAAAAATCGTGATCTTGAGTACGCGTGAAGCCAGCGGCAAAGCCGAGCGGGAGATCGTGCTGCGGCGGGTTTCCAGCCTCAGACGGATCTCCTCGATGACCAGATCCACCGCATTAGCCAGGAACCAAGCCGTGCCGATGATGATCAGGAGCGTACAAAGCCGGCCCAGGTACAGGCGGAGAAGCGCGGGCAGCTCCAGCCATTCCACTCCGCCGCGCAAGAATATGCCTGTCAGCAGAACCTGTCCTGGTCCGATGGCAGCATGAAACAGCGAACTTTCGAGCTTAGGAGCGAAGGTCCGGACCACCGGCCGCAACATCCAGATTCCTATTCGGGCGATGGTCCTGGAAAGAGCGGTCACTACGATCACCAGGAGCAGCAGCGCAATCCACCGCCACGCGGGTGTTCCGGAGAGTGTCCAGTTGACCAGCGCGGTAGGCAGGTATTTTTCGATGGTCGAGTCGCTTGTAACCTGGGTGATCTGGGGAATGAGAGCTACGGTATCCGCGGAAAATATCCAGATCAAAAGCCCGGATCGAAGCGTGCTCCTTTCGAGCTGGAGGTCCAGCGTTTTTCCGCTCACCTGATAGGAACCAACGCGTTCCCGGTCCTGGCGTAGGCCATCTGATAAATCGCCCTGCGGATCCTTGCTGAGGTCGGCCACATCGAAAGACGTATCCCGATCCAGGATCTGACCGAGTTGCTGAGCCAGCCGAGGGCCCTCGTCCCGGCGCTGGTCGCGAGGCATCTGGCGGAGATCGAGGTATCTGGCCGCGCGTTCGAAATTGCCGGACCGGCAGGTTTCGAGAAACGAGATTACCGAACTTTGGGGCGATAAGCGCTGGTAAGGGTCCTGTTCAGACGTGGTCCCTTTGGCGGCTGGCTGGGGGGCAGCCGGGGCTTGTCCACTCAGTCCGCTGACGCAAAGCATCAGGAAGCCCGGCAGAAAGATCCGGTTTGCATTCATGATCATTCCACTGGAAGCAACTCGGACGCCAAACTCCCGAGTCGTTTAATATCCCATCACGTTAATACTTCATGAAGGGTATGGGTCCAATCGCCCTGCCCGAACGTCTTTCAAGTGGAGGTACCCTTCGATGAAACATTTTCATCTTTCAGAACTAGTATTACTGGGCCTTATGGTGGCCTTGACGGCTCCTGCTACCAGGGCGGATCCGATCTACAAGCGCACCGAGGTTACGTTCCATCAGCCGGTGGAGATTCCGGGTCAGGTACTCATGCCGGGGACCTACGTGATGAAACTGCTGGATCCGTACATGGAGCGCAACGTGGTGCGATTCTACAACGCGCAGGAAAACCATATGTACGCGATGGTCTTCGCGATACCCGCTTACCGCCTAACGCCGACCGACCACACCGTGATCACGTTTGAGGAGCGCGCCCACAACTCACCCCAGGCGATCAAGGAATGGTTTCCGGCAGGCGAAAATTGGGGCGCAGAATTCATATACGGCAACGCGAAGCCCATAGCCTCATCCATTTCGGCTGCCTCGGAGCCCGTCCAGCCTCGGGCCGCGGCGGTTGCGCCGGTTCCGGTTGCTGAAGCCAAGCCGATAGAGACCCCGGCCCCGGCAGCGCCAGCCCGGCCTTCGCAGCCGCCAGTTGAGATCGCTCAGGCTGCACCGAATACCGCGACCGCGTCTCCTGCGACTTCACCAAGCACCTCTTCCAACAAGGAACTGCCCAAGACCGCTAGTGATCTTCCCCTGGCAGCCATGATGGGCGGAGCGCTGGTGCTGGCGGGGGCAATACTTCGCCGGAGAACCAATTAAGCCATGCGGAGGCGGCTCGGCATGATTCTTCTGGTGGCGGGAAGCGCCGCTCTCGTCTGGTGCGCCAGTGTCTGGGCCAGCGCCACGTTGTTTGAGAAGTACGAGGGCGGGCGGTGGAATCCTGGCGCGGCCTCGATCGAATTGCCGGCGCCCGCCACCGCCCCTCCACCCAAGCTGCATGACGTGATCGCGTGGCTGGACGTCCCACGACTGCGAATTTCTACAGCCGTGTTGGAGGGTGACGACGATGTTGCGCTGCGCCTGGGCGCAGGCCACATTCCCGGAACTCCTCTCCCGGGCAGCTCCGGGAATGTCGGCATCGCGGCGCACCGCGATTCATTCTTCCGTTCTTTAGCCGGCATCGAGCCGCGCGATCGCATTCGCCTGCGGACGCGCCAGGGCGACGTGAATTACACCGTGGAGTCGACGCGAATCGTGCGGCCTTCCGATGTCGGCGTGCTGGCAAATTCCGGCCAGTTTGAGTTGACGCTGGTTACCTGCTATCCCTTCCGGTATGTGGGTTCCGCGCCGCTGCGTTTCATCGTGCGCGCCCGCCGTACGGGTTGAGGGATGCGGCGGCGCCTCGTAGTCCGTCGGATCGCATCCGGATGATTTCAGGCCTGCACTGCTAGCCAGCTTACCTGGAGGCCAAGAAGCAGACTTGGCTCCCGCTCGGCGCTACCGCGCAAGAAAAACCGACAATAGTCCCACCAGCGGTAGCGTCCTTTGCTGAAACGTTCATCTCGACTCGCGACACGCGTACGCTGGAGGTTTGGGCCTGCGCGGTTATCGGACGAAGCACAAATACATCCACCAGGACAGTAGCCATCGTTAGGCAACAAAGAGCGATCAGGAGTGTGATTTTCATGCGGGAATTTTACAACTGCTGCTCTTCAGGCGAAAGGATAGAAACTGAGACACTACCAACGGTCGCCGCAACGGACGTATGCTGTAAGATCGAGGACCTTAAATGATCACACTCAAAATCAACGGGGCGCAGCGCCAGTTCGATGGCGATCCCGAGATGCCTCTGCTGTGGTACCTGCGGGACGTCGCCGGGCTCACGGGATCGAAATTCGGCTGCGGCGTCGGCCTGTGCGGCGCCTGCACGGTGCACCAGGACGGCGTTGCCATCCGCTCCTGCGTGACGCCGGTCCGGGGAACGGTGGGCAAGGAAATCACCACCATCGAAGGCCTCGGCTCTTCCCTTAACGGCGGAGATCATCCGCTGCAAAAGGCTTGGGCCGCCTTGAACGTTCCGCAGTGCGGCTACTGCCAGGTCGGCCAGATTATGCAGGCCGCCTCCCTCCTGAAGACCAAGCCCAAACCGACGGATAAAGATATTGACGATGGCATGTCGGGCAACATCTGCCGCTGCGGAACCTACCAGCGCATTCGAGCCGCGATTCACATGGCCGCGAAGGAGAAGGCATGAACAGGATCGACAATTCCAGCCGCCGCGGTTTCCTCCGCCAGGTTTTTGGAACCGGGGCCCTCGTGCTGGGCGCGCGGATTCTCCCGACCCGTGCCTTGGCCGCTCTGGAATCCGCCGTCTTCTCTCCCAACGTGTTCGTGGGAGTTAAAGCCGATGGGACCGTGCTGATCGTAGCGCACCGCTCGGAAATGGGAACCAGCAGCAGGACCATGGTGCCCCTGATCCTGGCCGACGAGATGGAAGCCGATTGGAAGCGAGTAAAAATCGAACAAGCCATCGGCGATGAGAAATACGGTGATCAGAATACAGACGGCTCGCACTCCGTCCGCAGTTTCTTCGGCGTGATGCAGGAATGCGGCGCGTCGGCCCGCCAGATGCTCGAGCAGGCGGCAGCCAACCAGTGGAACGTTCCGGTTTCCCAGTGCAAGGCCACTCTGCACCAGGTGGTCCACACATCCAGCGGTAAGAAGCTGGGTTATGGAGAACTGGCGGCTGCGGCAGCAAAGCTTCCAGTCCCGGATAAATCCAAGCTGGTCTTCAAGAAGAAATCGGAATACCGCTACATCGGTAAAGAGATTCCCATTTACGACCTGGCCGATATCACCCACGGCAAAGCCGTGTTCGGCATGGATGCCAAGGTCGACGGCATGGTTTACGCCTCCATCGAGCATCCGCCCGTGCTGGGCGGCAAGGTGCTGTCGTTTGATGACAAAGAAGCGCTGCAAGTGCGGGGCGTGTCCCGCGCCGTCGAGATCCCGGCTTTCAAACCTCCCCATGGCTTTCAACCGTTGGGCGGCGTCGCGGTCATCGCCGACAATACCTGGGCTGCCTTTCAGGGCCGCAAGAAACTGAAGATCAATTGGGATCCCGGCTCCAACGCCAGCTACACCTCCTCGGAATACAAGAAGCAGTTGCAAGCTACGGCGCGCAAACCCGGCACGGTGGTCCGGAACGTCGGCGATGTCGACAAAGGCTTCGCCGCCGCGGCTAAAACCCTGGAAGCGGATTACTATGTTCCGCATCTGGCCCACGCTCCCATGGAGCCCGAGGTGGCTGTGGCCGATTTCCGGGACGGCAAATGTACGCTGTGGGCGCCCACCCAGAATCCGCAGGCGGTACAGGATACGGTCGCGGCCGCGCTAGGCATCGACAAGAAGAACGTGATTTGCAACGTCACCTTACTTGGCGGAGGGTTCGGGCGTAAGTCCAAGCCGGACTACTGCGCCGAAGCCGCGATCTTGTCGAAACAGCTCGGCAAGCCCGTCAAAGTGGTCTGGACTCGCGAAGACGACATTCACTTCGATTACTATCATTCCGTCGCCGCCCTGTACATGAAGGCCGGTGTCGACCAAAAGGGAAAGCCCGTGGCCTGGCTGCAACGTTCCGTCTTCCCGTCGATCAATTCCACCTTTGCCGAGGGTGTCAAGTTGGGCAGTGCCGGCGAGCTGGGCATGGGCTTCACCGATACGCCCTACGATCTTCCCAACCTCCGCGCGGAAAACGGCGAGGCCATCAACCACGTCCGCATCGGCTGGCTGCGGTCGGTCGCCAACATTTACCATGCATTCGCCGTTTGCTCCTTCGCCGACGAGCTGGCCAGCGCCGCCGGCCGCGATTCGAAGGACTATCTGCTGGAGCTAATCGGTCCGCCTCGCCTGGTCGACCTGAAAGCGCAGGGCGTCGACTACCCCAACATGGGTCCCATCGAGCAGTATCCGGTGGACACGGGACGCTTACGCAAAGTGATCGAGCTGGTGGCCGAGAAATCCGGCTGGGGCAAGCGCAAACTCCCCAAAGGCCACGCGCTGGGCATCGCCGCGCACCGCAGCTTTCTTAGCTACATTGCCACGGTGGTCGAAGTCGCCGTCAGCCCCGCCGGGAAGATCTCCATTCCGCGCGTCGACATGGCCGTGGATGCCGGCATGATTGTCAACCCGGATCGCGTTCGCTCACAATTCGAGGGAGCGGCCGTCTTTGGAGCCTCTCTGGCGCTCATGGGCGAAATCACCGCCACGGCCGGCAAGATCGACCAAAGCAACTTCAACAACTATCCCGTAGTGCGGATGAACGAAGCCCCGCTCGAAACTCGTGTGTACATCGTGGAGACGGACGCTCCGCCCGCTGGAGTCGGCGAACCCGGTGTCCCACCGTTCGCGCCGGCGCTGTGCAACGCCATCTTTAAAGTCACCGGGAAACGTATTCGCGAGCTGCCCATCGGCCGGCAGAAGCTGGTTTAGAAACGCATCATTCCGGATAGTACTCCTCGCGCGCGCGAATCTTCAGGCCGCGCTGGCCGTTGACGATCACCTGGATCGGCCGCATCGCAGAATTGTCGGTGGCTGGAGGCTGGAACATCAGCAGGTAACCGTGCGTCAGGTCTTCGGAAACTTTCTCGAACACACGGCCTATCTCGCTGGGCTTCTCGATGGCGAACGCTTCGCCGCCGGTTGCCTTCGAGATTCCCGCCAATTGCTCCAAAAGGTCGCGATGCCCGATGGCTTCCCCTTGGGCCACCGTATAGATGGGAACTCCATTGGTTTTGGCCCGTTGAATCGCAGACTCGGGATTTAGCGTGCTGGAGTTATCCTTGCCGTCGGTGAACAACACGATGACTTTCTTTCCCGGTCGGCCTGCCAGATCCTGCCCCACCCGCGCCAGAGCGTCGTACAGCGCAGTGTCCCCGAAAGCCTGGGTGTGCAGCACCGCGCGCTTGGCGGACGCCTTGTCGGTAGTGAAGGGCTGAAGTTCGGTCACCATGTCGCTGAAACTGTAGACCGCGATGGAATCCTGCGGGCGCAGTTCGCCGATCAGCCGTAGCGCGGCGTTCTTCAGCGCTGGAAGCGCCAGCTGCATGCTTCCGGTGGTATCGAGCAGCAGCACGCAGGAAACCTCTCTGGACTGAGGCTCGAATTCCACAATACCTTGGGATGTGCCCTGGTCCATTACTGTGAACCGATCCCGGGTCAGATCGTCCAAATACTGACCGCGGCCGTCGGTGACCGTGACGGGAACCTCTACCAGCCGCCCCGAGACCTTGAAGTCGGCCTCGATGGGAGACAAATCCGTTGCAACCGGCGGCGTGCCGGCGCCCACGCCCAAGCCCGATCCGGACGCCGCGTCGCGAGGCGTGGATCGCGTCACGCTGCGTCCCGCCGGAGCGAATCGCTTGCCGATTTCCGCCAAGTTCACAAAGCCGCCCGTCAGATACGCCCCGGCAGGGGAGGGAACCAGCGCCGCTGGGGAAAAAATTGACGCGCGCCGCTTGTCCGCGGCGACGAACTGGTGCTTGACCAATAAGCTCGGATCCGCGTTTATCAGCAACCCATCCGCCTCCAGGGCAGCGGCGTAGACCAGCCCGCTGAGAGCCGTGGCCATCGCCGCGGGGTCCGATCCTTCCGCCAGTTCTTCGTTGAGTACGGGAACGTTCTGCAGCTTGAGAACCCGGTCGAAGGCCGCGCGCCGTTCTTCGCTCAAGCGCAACAGATTCACGGCCACGGCTTCACGCAGTTCGCCAGCGCCCGCGATTTCCCGGAGCACTGCCAGCGCCTTAACCGAATGGTCGCGCGTAAGCAGATCCTGGCAGACACGCCGGAATTCCGCGGCTCCTTCTATTTGGCCGATCGAGCCCGCTTGTACGCCGCGCGAGATCAGCTCCATCAGCGCATGCCACTCGCCCAGTGCAGCGTTTTGAGAGGCGGCCGGACTCGGGCTCACGCCGTCCGCGAAAAGCTCCAGTGCACGGAAATCCTCTTCGCCCAGCGCCGTCAAAACCGCGAAATACGGGAACAGGGAACTCCACTCGGAGTAATGCCGCGCCAGGAGCTTCACCGAACCAATGTCCAGGGGGCGTTCCCGGCGCTGTTCGAGTTCGGCGATGGGGACCAGCGTTTCCAGCGTCGGCAAATTCAGCAAAACATCGTCGTCCGATCCAGCGGAAGCTGTCCACGCGGCTTGGCCCCCTGGATATCGCACCTTACCGGCCTCGTCACCTGCATCGAGCAGCGGTAGCTTCAGCAGGAGTTCGGTCCTCCAACCCTCTACTTGCCGGGACTGGCCGTTGCGGAATTCGTCGCCCTGGCGGTACCAGGCATAGAATCGCTCGGCCCGCGACGCGGTCTTCGTGAAGTAGCGCTGGTGGGCCGCATCCGATCTCGCCAGTACCGAGTAGAAGGCCGCCAGCGTTCCGAAAGGCTTGTCCAGGAGCGCGCGGAAGAAAGGCCCGGAGTTGCGAGGATTCTCGCCCGCCAGTTTCTGCCACGCCGGCGCCGCCTCGGCGCCTCCCGGAAGAACAACCACGCCGCCCGAGAGCGAAAACGTCCCGCCATGGCGCGCCAGCTGATCGGAATAGCGAGTCGCCAACGTCCGCAAATCGGCGGCAGACAGAAGCGCCGAGGCTGCGTCTTCGCTCATCGAATTCAGACCCGCGCAGGTCTTGGCCAACCGCCAATCGCTGGCGAAGCTTGCCGCCACGCCGCCGGGCGGCACGGGAGCATCTTTTAATAACGCGCTCCAAGCCTCGCCGCCCGCAAGCCGAACGTTTTCCGTGGGGATTTCGAACGGGTACTCGCGGCCCGCCTCGAGCGTCTCCTGCATTTGAATCTCGTCGATTCCCAAGGCCCCGGGGATGGCCTGACGCAGGCCGTCCTCCGGTTGATCGCCCGGCTCGACGGTTACCGAAGAGTCCTTCTGGCCCAGCTTCCAGCCCATCAGCCGAAGGACCCTTTCCGTTTGCAAGCGCTGTTCCGCGGTCGCCAGCGAAAGTGTGATGCGAGTGCCGTCCTCGCTGCGCTCTCCCAGCGGCGACATCTCCGAGATGGAAGCAAAGTAGGTCCGCAGGGTCTGGATAAATTGCGGTCTTCCCGTGGTAGTTCCTATCGAGACCTCGCCGACAATGGCGCGGCAATAGTTGGAATAGAATCCAAAGTAGGTCAGAGGCTCATCCAGATGCGCGATCGCAGCCAGGGCCTTCATTCCGCCGGGAACCCAGGCCTCTTGGATCCCGGACGATGACTTAGTCGCTTGCAACTGCAGCCGAGGCGCCAGACGTGCCTGCTGCGATCCGGCTTGCGCCGGCGGTTGCGGCTTGCCGAGATTATCCATGCGGGCTCGAACTTCGGCGGCATCGGCCGCCTTCGAATCCAGAGCCAGGTACTGGCTCATGTGCTCCCGGGCTCCGGTGTAATCGCCGCGGGCTTCGAGAATCACGCCCAGCACGTACTCGATCCTCGGAACTTCGCGCCTGCGGTCCAGGCGGATGCCGTTCCGCGCGCTAGCGTCCGCTCCCTCCAGATCGTTCAGGTAGTAGCGCGCCGTTGCCTGATGCAGGTAGATCTCCGGATAACGCTGCTTGGTGTCCCGCTCGATCAAGGCCGCGGCGGACTTCTCCGCTGTCTTCCAATCGTCCGCGGCGATACTTTCGCGCGCCACGTCCAGAAGAGCGTCCAGGGACTTGGAATCCAACTCCACCACGTGCTGAAACGCGTCCCGAGCCTCGGCTGGCTTATCTTGGTTTGAGCAGACTACGCCTAGCGCATTCCAGCCCCGGGTGAATTTCGGAGCGAGTCGCACGACGGTCCGCAATTCACGCTCGGCGGCCGGCCAGTTCTTCTTCTGAACCAGCTTTTGCGCATTGTTCCAGGCGTTCCGCGCCGCCAGCGGCGCTCCGTCCTCATAAAAGATGTTGGCGTCCTCGTTCGAGCTTCCGGCCTCGCGGCGTCGAAGCACCAGCGGCGGCAGGTTGGGATCCGTGGACCAGTTGAATGCGGAGATATCGATCACCGTCGATTCGTAGCCGACGAGGGCGGCCCGCAGCACGCAAGCCCGGGAGTTCAACGGGTCGATCTCCATAGGCCATAAATAATTGCCTTTTTTGTCCGTTTGGGCTTCCCGCTGCGCGCCGTTATCGTGACAAAAGCGCTCGATACCGATCGAACGGTTGGGCGCGGAACCGTCCTCCATGACCACCTTGCCCCGCATCAGGAGGGTGTTGGCCGCCGCGGGAAGGATCAGGATCGAGAGACCGCAAATTACGCCTGCGAGCGAACCGGGCGGCGTACGCATATTAGAGTGATGATACACGGGTGAGCCTTGGAAGTCGCTCCCGGCCTATTGACACGTTAAACAATTCGTACTAATGTTTTAGTATGAAGCGCGCAAAGACCACCCTGACCGGGCAGGAACTGGAAATCATGAAGGTCATATGGAAGTTGGGAACGCCCACTGTTCGGCAGGTGTACGAAACTCTGTTGGAGCATCGCAAGGTGGCCTACACCACCGTCATGACCATGATGAACATCCTGGAGCAGAAGGGGTATCTCAAAAAGCGCCAGGGGGAAAGGGCGTTCGTTTACACGCCCAGCAAACCTGAGAAACAGGTGATCCGCGGCATGGTCCGCGAGTTTGTCGACCGCGTGTTTAACGGCGCCGCGGAGCCGCTGCTGCTGCATCTGGTGGAGGATGACCAACTCACGAGAGAAGAGCTGGACGAGATCCGCAAGAGCATTCCTCGAGAGAAGGGCCGGCCATGAACTCTCTTATGCTCGACAACCTCCTTGCGTGGTCGGCCCAGGTCTCGATCCTGGTGATGGTGGCCGCGGCGGCGGTTTACCCGTTGCGCCATCCGCGAGCGCGGCTGTATTTCTGGCAGGCGATTCTCACGGTCGCTGTGTTGTCACCCGCGATCGTGCCGTGGAAACAGCCCGTGCTGGTGGCGCTACCGGCCACGGCGTCCGTCGTACTGGCTACCAGCGGAGTACCGGTTTCCGATGTTCCCGCGCCCACCAACTGGGGTGTCGAGCAACTTCTAATGCTGCTCGCCGCCGGCGTGGTGCTTCGGCTGCTATGGGTCGCCGTGGGACTGCTGAGATTGACGCGCATCCGGAAACAAGCCCAGCCTTTGCACGATCCGCCGGTGGCGTTCGGTGGAAGCGCGCGTTGGTATGTGTCGGATCAGGTGAGCGGTCCGGTGACGTTCGGATGGCTGCGACCGGTCATCTTACTTCCGATCTCGGTGCGTGAGCTGCCCGCAAGCGCTCAGGAAGCCATCGCCAGCCACGAGTTGTTCCATGTGCATCGCCGCGACTGGTTGTTCGTTATGGCGGAAGAAATGATCCGCAGCGTGCTGTGGTTCCACCCGGCGATATGGTTCGTGTTGTCGCGCATTCAACTTGCCCGCGAGCAGGTGGTGGACCAAGAGGTGGTCCATGCAACTCGCGATCGCACCGGCTATCTGGATGCGCTGGTGTCGGTCGCCTCGCAGAGGATGCGGGCAGACGTCGCGCCCGCTCCGCTTTTCTTAAAAAGGCGCCAGCTCGCCGTGCGAGTGCAGGCGCTATTGAAGGAGACTTCCATGTCCGCATCCCGTCTTGCCGCTCGTGTTTCGCTCGCCGCATCCGTAGCCGTATTAGGTGCGTTCGCAGCGATCTGGTTCTTTCCCCTGCGGAGCGCCGCGCAGGTGGCGCCCGATGACCCTGGTATTACCGTGGACGCCGGCGCAACGCTGGCGCATCGCGCGCCGGTGCACAGTCCAGGTGGGACCAGCCTAACGGGCGATGTGCTGCTGGAGCTCACGCTCAATTCCAAAGGCGAGGTCGCCGATGCGCGCGTCCTGAGCGGGCCGGAAGAACTGCGCAAGGGGGCGCTGGCGAGCGTGCTGGATTGGCATTACGCGGCGGATACGGCCCCGCCTTCGCTGGTGCACGCCACGATTCACTTCGGACAGAGACTCGCATCCGCAGTAACGGTGGCGCAGGCACCGCCATCACCACCACCACCACCTCCTCCTCCTCCTCCTCCGCCGCCGCCACCGAACGGCATTGGCCGGGGTGTCGGCACAGGAATTGGAAACGGGATTAGTACGGGGATCGGCCCAGGGGCCGCGCCACCACCTCCGCCGCCTCCGTCTAGCGCTGTGGTGCAGCGGATCGAGTTTGTCGGCCTCAGCCCCGAATTGCAGCAACGCGTGCAGGATCGCCTAACGGTTCGAGAGGGCGATACGCTGGGCAGAGGCGACCTTGGTCGGCTACAGAATGAGATGCGGCTAATCGATGAACATCTCATGGTGGGCATGTTCGGCGCCACAATCAATGACAGGCTATTTCAGAATGTAATTCTCAGGTTTATGCTGGGGCCCAATGTGACGGCCACGTTGGCTCCGGGAGCCTACAGAATCAGCGGAGGCGTCAGCGCCCCCATTCCGATTCTCAAACCCGAACCTGAATACACTGAGGAAGCCCACACCGCGAAGTTGGAAGGTGCAGTGCTGCTGCAACTGGTGGTGGACGAGAACGGCGTACCGCAGGACATTCGCATCGTCCGTTCCCTGGGATTGGGCCTGGATCAAAAAGCGATCGAGGCGGTGCAGAAATGGCGTTTCAAACCCGGGCTGAAGGACGGGAAGCCGGTGCCCGTCTCCGCCAACATCGAAGTCAATTTCCATCTTTAGCGCAACTTGTGGGCTTGTTGGGCGATAATGTGAGTTCCGCCCAACATGCCCAAAATCACCTATATTTCCAACGCCGGAGTTTCGCGCACCATTGACGTTCCGCTCGGCGACACCGTAATGGAAGGCGCCGTCCAGAACGGCATCGACGGAATCGTCGCGGAGTGCGGCGGCAACTGCCAGTGCGCTACCTGCCACGTCTACGTCGAAGAAAAGTTCCTTACGATCCTGAAGCCGATCGCCGAGGACGAAGACGCGATGCTCGAAACCACGGCGTCGCCCCGGAAATCCAATAGCCGCCTGGGCTGCCAGCTGCATGTCACGGCGGCGTTCGACGGCCTGGTGGTCCACACGCCCCCGACGCAGCAATAACCGCGACAATTAACTCATAAGTGGCCGTGGTCATTATTGGCGGAGGGCAGGGCGGTTTCCAGATCGCCGCGTCGCTGCGCGCCGAGGGATTCCAGGAGCGGATTACACTGATTGGCGAGGAGCCCCAGATCCCCTATCAGCGTCCGCCGCTGTCGAAGGGCTTCCTGCTCGGCAAGCAGGAGCAGCGCCATGCCGAGCTGCGTCCGGCTGCATTTTACGACACGCAGCGTATTAACTTGGTAACAGCGCGCGCGACGGCCATCGATCGTTTCGCCCGGCGCATCACACTCGATTCCGGCGAGCACATCGAGTACGACACGCTGGTGCTGGCCACCGGCGCCCGCAACCGCCTGCTTTCGCACGGAAATGTATTTTACCTGCGCACGCTGGTCGAAGCCGCGGAGATTCGCCAGCGCTTGGCCGCCGCGAACGATGTGGTCGTTATCGGCGGTGGATTCATAGGGCTCGAGGTGGCCGCCGCCGCCCGCACTCTGAGCAAGCAAGTCACCGTGATCGAGGGGCAATCGCGGCTGATGGCACGCGTGGTCGCGCCGGTGGTGTCCGAATTCTTTCGCTGCCAGCATGAGGCCAGGGGAGTCGACGTCTTATTCGATCAGACGCTTCTCGGGATTAGCGAGAAAGAAGTGCAGCTTGGGGAGAGAACCCGCCGGCCGGCCGACCTGGTGATTGCCGGGATCGGCGTCGTGCCGAATGTCGAGCTGGCCGTCGAAGCCGGTCTGTCGGTGGGGAACGGTATCACTGTGGACAAGTATCTGCAAACTCCCGATGAGCGCATTTTCGCCATCGGCGATTGCGCCGAGAACCCGAGTACATTTTCAGGCGATCTCGCCCGCCTGGAGTCTGTACAGAATGCGGTGGATCAAGCGGCCTGTGTTGCCAAGACGATTGTCGGCCATCGAGCTCCCTATGGGGCTGTGCCGTGGTTTTGGACCGACCAGTACGATATCCACATGCAGATGGCGGGCTTGCCGGTTGGATTCGACCAGGTCGTGACGCGAGGCGATCCACAGACGCGCAAGTTTTCGGTGTTCTACTTCCGGGGTGGGAGGCTGTGCGCCGTGGATTCCATCAATAGGCCGGCGGATCACATGGCGGCCAGAAAGCTGATCGGGGCCCGCACGACGCTGAGCCCCGACCAGGCTAAAGATGAGAGTTTCGACCTGAAAACGGCTACTTGAGCGGCCCTTAGTTGACGCTGGTGCACTTGCAGCCGGCGTAGATTTCGTCCAGCGCGCCGTTGAGTGCATCCAGAATGCGATCGGCAACCGCAGCGGCTTCCGCGGCGGGGACCTGGTGCCGTTCGATCAACCCTTCCCACTGCGCGGCGTGCTCCACATCAGCCGATTCGTGGACCGCGAAATAGCGCAGCGTATCGTCCTCGGTGATCTTGTAGTTGGCCTTGAGGCCCTCGATCTTAGCGGCCGAGACAGCGGGAATCTGGTTTTCGTAGCAGTACAGACCTGCGGCGGCGAGTCCCGTGTCCATCTTGGCGATGGAACGGAAGGTTTCAACCAGCGCCTTCATCTTCGGACCCGCGGTCTGACTCAGCACCGCCTGGCGCGATTCGCCCAGCCCGGCGGCAAAATCCAGCCACAAGTCGGGATGGGTGGGTGAAGTCGCTTCTTCGTCGGCCAAGTTGGCCGCGATGGTCTGCCGGGAAGCGAGATCTTCGCATCGGCTGTGCATTTCGCTCAAGTAAGCGGGGAACGCACGCACGTGCGTGAAGTACTGGCGCGCGTAGGATTGGAGGTCTTCGAGAGACAGCTCGCCCTTGCTCCACGCCACGTAGAACGGATGCTTCAAGAGGTGTTTGGCATCAATCTTCTGGTTCAAAACTTCGATGGTCGAAGACATATGTGGAGTATTCTACCAGAATGTGGGCCGCCTCCATAGTCATGATGGTGTGCTCCTGGCTGTCCTACGTGGACCGCCAGATTCTGGCCACGCTTTCGGTGGTAATCCTGGCCGATACCGGGTTGAGCACCGAGCGTTATACGGAAGTGGTCTCGGCGTTCTCGATCGCTTATATGATCGGGAATCCCCTGTGGGGCTCGCTGCTCGATTACGTCGGATTGCGCACAGGTATGCTGGTTGCGGTGGCGATTTGGAGCGTAGCGAGCCTGTCGCACTCCTTCGTGGGGCAGGGCACTGCGGCTTTTCTGGGACTCGCCGCGGCCCGCGGGCTATTAGGATTCGGCGAAGGCGCCACGTTTCCCGGGGGATTCCGCACGGCCATGGATTCCCTCCCGCCCGGCCGTCAATCGCGCGGCATCGCAATTTCCTACAGCGGCGGATCGTTGGGCGCGATCGTGACGCCGTTCCTGGTAATCCCGATCGCGGCGAGGTTTGGATGGCGGACTGCTTTCCTGGTCACGGGAACGCTGGGATTCGTATGGCTCGCCCTGTGGGCCAAGGTGGCGCGTCCGCCCTATCTGTGCTTGCCGGAACGGAAACCGGTGAAGATCATTTGGCCGAATTTTCTCGAGCGACGATTCTGGGCGCTGGTGTGCGGCTATTCGCTGGGAGCTTTCGCGCTTGGCCCCATCCTGTATTTAAGCTCGCTGTACCTCAATCGGGTGTTCGGCGTGTCTCAGGACAACTTGAAATATTACCTGTGGGTGCCGCCTGCGGGATGGGAAGTTGGATACTTCTTCTGGGGCTGGGCGGCCGATAAAGCAATGGCCCGTTACGCGTCCGGCAAGAATCGGCCCGCGGGAATGTTCATGTTACTGACCATCCTGCAGTTGCCCCTTGCGGTTGTGACGTGGATCACATCACCAGCGGCTGTCATGATCGTCTTCTTCTGGTCCATGTTCGTGGCGGCGGGATTCATCGTGGTGGCCCTGCGCGCGGCCTCGCGAGCGTATCCCGCTGCGCAGAGTTCGATGGTGGCAGGATTGGGCGCGGGCACCTGGTCGGCGCTGGTGGCGATGTTGCTGCCCCTGCTGGGGCGATGGTTCGATCAGCAGCGCTACACGGAGACTTTTTTGTTGGTAACGCTGGTCCCGGTGGTGGGAACGGCGCTGTGGCTGTTCCTTACGAGATCGCAGGATTCATCTGCCGATAGTCTTCCCGATACGGCCGGCGCGTTGCCAGAATGATCCCCAGCATCAGCACGCTGGCGACGGCCATGGTGAGAGAGAGTCCCGCGCCGATCATCTTGGGATCGTTGAAGAGATAGTCGGCGAAAACTCCCGGCATCAGCGGCCCCAGCGTCAGGCCGCCCAGGTTCAGGATGAAGAGATATAGCGCGCTCACCTGCGCTCGGACCTGGTTGGGAAAGATCAGTTGTAAGGCTGCACCGGCGGTTCCCATGGGCAGCACCAGGAAGAAGAATCCCGGACCGATCAGCACCAGCGACCATTCCGCGCTGGGCATCAGCATCGCTGGAACCAGGAACAGCAGAATCCCGATCGCGGACGGAATACCCACCAGCAGAGCCGCATCCACCATGCCGCGCTTCTGCCAGCGCTCACTGAGCCATCCGCCCAGGTACAGGCCCAGCACGCCGAAGGGAAGAATCAGGAATCCCAGGGCGCGCCCGGTCTGGCCGATGGTCCAGCCATGGACGCGCAGGAAATAGGTCGGCACCCAGGCGGTGAAGCCATAATTGCAGGCGGCCTGGAAGACGAAGCCCACCGAGATCCCCAGCACCGATTGCCAGCGCGAGCGAATTTGGGTCAGGGTGTCCGCCATACTGAACTTCGTGCCGCCGGCAGCGGTCCGCGCGAGGTTTTTGCGGATCGGTTCCTTCACCGTGTACACCAGAAGGGCAAAGAGTAGTCCCGGCAATCCCAGGATCAGAAACGTCAACCGCCAGGAGGCGATGGTTCCCAGAAGAGGCACGATGATTTCGGGCTGGCGCGTCACCGCCTGCACGGCGGTTCCCCCCACGATCAGCGCGAGACTCGATCCCAGCATATTGCCGATATAGAACACGCTCAGTGCCGCGCCCAATCGTTCTTTTGGAAAGAGATCAGAAAGGATCGAAAAGGCCGCCGGATTTAGCCCGGCTTCGCCGATGCCGACGCCCATGCGGGCCAGGAACAGCGTCGTGTAGCTCCGCGCCAAGGCGCATCCCGAGGTGAAAATGCTCCAGAACGCAATGCAAAGCGAGATCAGATTCCGCCGATTGGCCGAATCCGCCACGCGTCCCAAGGGCAGGCCCATCACCGCGTAGAACAGAGCGAAGGAGAATCCCTGCAGCAGGCCGACCAGGGTGTCGTTGATTTTAAGGTCGGCTTTGATGAACGGCACCAGCAAGCTGAGGATTTGCCGGTCGACGAAGGAGAGTGTGTAGCACAACATCAGCACTACAGCGGCATACCAGGCAGTCTTTGAGGATGGGTTCACGCCGAACCAATATACTGCAAATGTGTTGTTAAGGATTCCAGAGGCCAGCCTGGTGCTTTTAATCGGCGCGGCTGGGAGCGGCAAGTCGACCTTCGCGCGCAAGCATTTTAAAAATACGGAGATTGTTTCCTCGGATGCCCTGCGAGCCGTGGTTTCCGATGACGAAGGGGATCAGAGCGCCTCAGCGGATGCCTTCGAGCTGCTGCGCTTGATCGCCGCCATGCGGCTGAGGCGAGGGCGGCTCACGGTCATAGATGCCACCAACGTCCAGGCGGCGGCGCGCAAGAGTATTCTGAGTCTGGCCGAACAGAATTCCGCGCCTGCTATCGCCATCGTTTTCAATCTTCCTATGGCGATTTGTCTGGCTCGTAATCTGGCGCGTCCGCACCGGCTGGTAAGCCCGGAGGTGATCGAAAAACAGGTGACGGATCTGATGGGATCGCTTCCGAGGTTAAAGCTGGAGGGCTTCAGGAACGTGTATGTTATGGATAATGCGGAAGATATCGAATCTGCACAGCTTCAGCCCGAACTTCGAAACGAGTAATCCTTTTGGCACTGGCTTGGCGCGCCAGATTCTAGGTAACATTACACTTTAGGGGCCCCGCGCTTGAATCTCACAGCACTATTCATCAAGCGGCCGGTCATGACGGCACTCGTCATGATGGCCATTATCATTTTCGGCGTCGCTGGATACCGAACGCTGCCGGTGAGCGATCTCCCGAACATCGATTTTCCGACCATGCAGGTACAGGCCAACCTGCCGGGGGCCAGCCCGGAGACGATGGCCGCCTCAGTGGCGACCGTGCTGGAGAGGCAATTCTCCACCGTCCCTGGCCTCGATTCGATGACCTCCACCAGCGTGCGTGGCCGCACCAACATCACGCTGCAGTTCGTGCTGGACCGCAATATCGACGCCGCCTCCCAGGACGTGCAGAACCAGATCGCTGCGGTGGTCCGTCGGCTGCCCGCCGGAATGCCGGCCCCGCCTTCGCTGCAGAAGGTGAATCCGGCGGACCAGGCCATCATGTTCATGGGCCTGAACTCCGCCACGATCTCGCCGCAGGATCTGGACGAGTACGCCGAGACTCTCATCGGTCCGCGGATCTCGACGGTCAACGGTGTGGCGCAAGTGAACATCTGGGGCTCGCAAAAGTTCGCCATCCGCGCCCAGATGGATCCGAACCAACTGGCTGCCCGCGGGATCGGCATCGATGAAGTCGCGACGGCGATTCAAAAGCACAACGTCAATCTGCCCGCGGGAATTTTGTGGGGCAAGAATCAGGCTTACACGGTTCAAGCCGATGGCCAGTTGTCGGACGCCGCCGGGTACAGGTCGCTGATCGTCTCTTACAATAACGGATCCCCGGTGCGCCTGGGTGAGTTAGGGCGGGTTATCAACAGCATCCAGGATGACAAACAACTCGCCTGGATCAATGACATAAACCGCGGCACGGGCGACACCCCCTCGATCATGTTCCAGGTGCAGCGCCAGCCCGGAACCAATACCGTTCAGGTCGTGGACAGCATCAAGGCGCTGTTTCCGGAATTCCGCGCGCAACTTCCCCCATCGGTCAATCTGGACGTCGTCTATGACCGCTCGACGTCCATTCGCGAGTCGGTGGATGACGTCAAGTTCACTTTACTGCTGACGGTTGGTCTGGTGGTGCTGGTCATCTTCATTTTCCTGCGCAACGTCTCGGCCACCATCATCCCCAGTCTGGCTTTGCCGCTTTCCATCGTCGGCACCTTCGCGGCGATGTACTTCCTCGACTACAGTCTGGACAATCTGTCTTTGATGGCGCTGACTTTAGCGGTCGGATTCGTGGTGGACGACGCTATTGTTGTGCTCGAAAACATCGTCCGGCACATGGAAATGGGAAAGTCGCGCATGGCAGCCGCTATCGAGGGCGGGCGCGAGATCGGCTTCACCGTACTTTCGATGACGCTGTCTCTCACCTCGGTGTTTATTCCGGTGCTGTTCATGGGCGGCATTGTGGGAAGGCTGTTCCATGAGTTTGCGGTGGTCATCAGCGTGGCGATTCTGATTTCCGGGTTCGTTTCGCTCAGCCTGACGCCCATGCTGTGCAGCCGCTTTCTGCGGCCGCCCGGTGAAAAGCACGGCAAGTTGTTCCAGGCCACGGAACGCGGGTTCGACGCTATCCGCGACTTTTACCGCTGGACGCTCAATGGCGTGATCCGGCATCGCTTCGTCACTCTCATGACGGCAGTCGCCACCCTGGTGGTCACCGTCTACCTGTACGGCTTGGTTCCCAAGGGCTTCATCCCCAGCCAGGACACCAATCAGATTAATGCCTCCACCGAGTTCTCCCAGGACGCTTCCTTTGACATCATGGGGCGGCTGCAGCAAGAGGTGAACGCCGTCATCGCCCAGAATCCGAACGTGGACGCGTACTTTTCCCGGACCGGCGGGGGCGGCAACAACGCCGGCAACGCCGGCAATCTGCAACTTCGCCTGAAACCGCGCTCCGAGCGGAAAGCCACGCCGGAACAGGTCATGGATCAACTCCGGCCCCTGCTGAACCAGATCCCTGGCGTGAAAACGTACCTCCAGAATCCGCCGCTGGTTCGCATCGGCGGCCAGCAAAGCCGGAGCTTGTACCAATACACGCTGCAGGCTCAGAACCTGCAGGAGCTCTATCGCTCCTCGACTGATTTTGAAAAGCGCCTGCGGGATATCCCGGGGTTGACCGACGTCAACAGCGACCTGCTGATTTCCAGCCCGCTGGTAGACGTCAAGATCGACCGCGATCACGCCTCGTCTCTGGGAGTGACGGCCGACCAGATTGAAGACGCGCTATATAACGCCTACGGCACGCGGCAGGTGTCCGACATTTACGCCCCGACCAACGATTATCAGGTCATCCTCGAGCTCTTGCCTCAGTTTCAGGCAGACCCCACCGCGCTGAACCTGCTTTACGTGAGGTCCGCCACCGGGAAACTGGTTTCACTCAACACGGTCACCAAGGCCCGCACCACGGTGGGACCTCTGGCGGTAAACCACCTCGGGCAGCTCCCAGCAGTGACCATTTCATTCAATCTCGCTCCCGGAGTTTCTCTCGGCGATGCTGTCGACCGTGTGGAGCAAGCCGCGCGCGAGACCCTTCCGGATACGGTTCACACCACCTTCCAGGGCGTGGCGGCGGCGTTCCAATCGTCCTTGGTGGGAATGGGCATGCTGGTCATCATGGCGATCCTGGTCATCTACATGGTGCTCGGGATTCTGTATGAGAGCTTCATTCATCCCATCACCATTCTTTCGGGGTTGCCGTCCGCGGGAATGGGAGCTCTGGCCACGTTGCTGTTGTTCCACGACGAGCTGAATATCTACTCGTTTGTGGGCGTCATCATGCTGATCGGAATCGTGAAGAAGAACGCCATCATGATGATCGACTTCGCGATCGAAGCGCAGCGCCTTCATAACGTTCCGCCCGCCGATGCGATTTATGAAGCCTGCCTGGTGCGCTTCCGTCCGATTATGATGACCACCGTGGCTGCGCTGATGGGCACCTTACCCATCGCGCTGGGACTCGGAGCCGGATCCGAGGCGCGCCGCCCTCTGGGCCTGGCCGTCGTGGGCGGGCTGGTGGTTTCTCAGCTCCTCACTCTGTACATCACTCCGGTTGTGTACATCTACATGGAAGGATTCCGCAGCACATTCGACAAGCTCGGTGGCAAGATTGGCCGCAATCGCAAGAAGCGCACCGAGGTTGTAACCGCCCCCGCCGGCATCGTCAACAGCTGACGACAGTGGCATACACATAGTTTGGCACGAATGGGGGTACTATGCGAAAAATGCCGGATGATTTTTCTCAGTAACCTGACGCGGTCTTTAAGGTAGACACCTTAGGCTGGCTGTTGGGCTGAGTTCCGGACCAAAGCTGCAACAGATGCTTGGGAGTGAACCATTGCTCCGACCAGCGGGATTGCAGCGAGAGGCGCACCTTTACGAAGAACCCCAGTTCTTCGTCGCGCCTGCAGTTTTCCACAATGCCTTCCAGCTTATGGTCTTTAGTTACAATCCGTACCACCGCTAATCGAGGCAATGAGCAATCGGTTAATATTTCCGCGAACTGCTCGCCAATCTCTTCCAGATTGCCCAGAAACGCTGCTCGTTCGGGACGATCGGTACGGGAAATGGACACCAGCTCGGAACACAGATTACGGCAGGTGGAATGAGAATCGTGCATGTAGCCTACGCCTCCAATTAGGACTACAGCCTTGCACGTTCTAGACCATTTCCCCGATGCCGATTGCAGGTGATTCGACTGAGTATTGGGGCAGGGGACCTCGTGCCTGGGGTAGGGAATCCCTTAAGATCTAAGAAGACTGAGCATGCCAACGGAAACCGGGCGCGGGGTTGGCCTTCGGCTGGAACGCGTCCGGCGAGTCTTCGAAAACAACCTCGTAGTGATAGAGGGCATGGACCTCGATATCGACGCCGGCGAGTTTCTGGCCGTGCTGGGGCCATCGGGCTGCGGCAAGTCGACGCTGCTGAGGATGATCGCCCGGCTATCGCCCCCCGATGGCGGCCGCATCCTCGCCGAACCGCAACACTTCCAGACCTCATTCGTGTTCCAGGACGCACACTTGCTGCCCTGGCGGACGGTGTTGGACAATACAGCGCTGCCGTTGGAATTGCTGGGAACCAAACGTGTCGAGCGTTACATCCAGGCTCGCGCGGTGCTGGCGCAAGTGGGGTTGGAGGAAGCCGAGGCGCGTTATCCCGCGCAGCTTTCAGGCGGCATGCGGATGCGGGTGTCTCTGGCGAGAGCGTTGGTCACCGAGCCTCGCCTGCTGCTGATGGATGAGCCGTTCGCGGCGCTGGACGAAATTACCAGATTCAATCTCGAAGTGCAGCTGCGCGAACTGTGGCAGCGCCTGGGGATGACCGTGATCTTCGTGACCCACTCCATCTCCGAAGCGGCGTTTCTGGCGAATCGCGCGGTGGTGCTGGCGCGCAGTGGCGGCAAAATCTGCCTGGACCGGCGCATCGATCTTCCGCCCCAGCGCACCAACGATCTGCGCTCCGATCCACATCTGGGACAACGCCTGGGGCATGAGATGAAACTTTTGATGGGTGCCATGGAAGAGGAATGAGGGAGGAAGAGTGAAGAAATTTCTGCCGCCTTTAATTCCGTTCGTCGTGGTTACACTGGCCGTGGAGTGGATGGTGCGCGGTGGATGGGTCCCGAGCTATCTGGTGCCTGCCCCCAGCGCCGTGCTGCGTGCCCTGTTCGACAGCCGCGATGAACTGGCGGCTGCTTTCGCGAAAACGTCAGCCGCGGCCCTTATAGGTTTCGCGCTGAGCACTTTCACCGGCATGGCGATCGCCGTGCTGCTGTCGTCTTCCCGCGCCATCCAGCGGTCCTTCTATCCCTACGCGGTATTCTTCCAGACCGTGCCGATTATTGCCATCGCGCCGCTGCTAGTGATCTGGTTCGGCTACGGGATGAAGACCGTCATCGCCTCCGCATTCATCGTGTCGATCTTTCCGGTGATCGCCAACACCCTCACGGGACTGCTCTCGACCGATCCGGCGCTGCGCGATCTGTTTCGTTTGTATGGCGCGTCGGCCGGAGTCACGCTGGTCAAACTACGGTTTCCCGCCGCGTTGCCGCAAATTCTGACAGGACTGCGAGTGGCCTCGGGACTGGCCGTGATCGGGGCGATCGTGGGGGAATTTATTGGCGGGCAAGGCCTGGGGTCGGTAGTGGACGTGGCCCGCACTCAGCAGCGCGTCGACAAGGTCTTCGCGGCGGTGTTGCTGGCGTCGTTGCTGGGACTGGGACTCTTTGCCCTCATCAACCTGATTAGCGCGCTCACTCTGCGGCGGTGGCATACCTCCGAGCAAACCCGCTGAGCGGCGACAATCAAAAGATGAATAGAAGAACCTTCCTGGGCGCGAGCGCTGCTCTACTGGCCGCGTGTGGAAAACCGGCGCACAACCAAAAAACGCTCCGCCTCGCGCTCAATTGGAAGCCGGACCCGCAATTCGGCGGATTCTACGCCGCGCCCTATCAGAAGCATGGGCTGGATGTGGAGATCCTTCCGGGCGGAGCGGGCACGCCGACGGTACAGATGATCGGGGCTCGCTCCACCGAATTTGGCGTCGTCTCGGGCGACGAACTGGTGGTGGCGCGTTCCCGCGGCAACGATGTCGTGGCGCTGTTCGCCGTATTCCAGAATTGCCCGCAGGGGATCATGGCGCACGCTTCCCGCCATGTGGCGTCGATAGGAGACGTGATGAAAGAGGGAACCCTGGCCATCCAGCGCGGCCTGCCGTACGCGCGCATTCTCGAAAAGAAGTACGGGTTCGATCACGTCAAAGTGGTTCCGTCGCCGGGTGGCGATATTTCGGCGTTTCTGCACGATGAGAAATTCGCACAGCAATGTTTCGTTATGTCGGAGCCATTGCTGGCCCGGCACGCCGGCGTCGACGTGAAAGTGTTTCCGGTGGCCGATATCGGCTACAACCCCTACACCACGGTACTTGCGACCAGTGGAGCACAGCTCAAGAGCGACCCGGATCGCACGAAAGCAATGGTTGCAGCCGTGCGCGAGGGGTGGGGGGCTTATCTCAACGACCCGGGTCCCACGAACGCGAGGATGCACGATCTGAATCCTTCGATGGATGCCGCTATGTTCGCCGAAGTCGCCGAGGCGCAAAAGCCCTACATCGAAACCCATCAGGAAAGAACCTCGTTAGGCTCCATGACCGCCGAGCGTTGGATGACGCTGATCGGCCAGCTCGCCGACCTGGGCGATATTCCGCAGGCGATGCCCGCGCAAGATTGCTTCAGGAATATTTAGTTACGATCCCAGCAGTCGGATCCACTCTTCTACGCGAGCGCGAATCTGTCCATCTTCCGGAAACAGGTCTCCGATCACGGCTACCGAATCGGCACCGGCTTCGAGCGCCCGCCGGGCGTTGGCGCGAGTGATGCCGCCGATCGCTACCAGGGGGCGGTTGGAGAGCGGCCGCAGCCGGCGCAGTTCGTCCAGGCCCACGGTGGGATCCGGGTTCTCCTTCGTCACCGTCTCCAACAGGGGGCCAAGCGCGAGATAATCGGCCGGCTCCGCGCACGCCGCGAGCAGTTGAGCTTCGTTGTGCGTGGAAAACCCCACTATCGCATCCAGTCCGACCACGCGGCGCGCGACCGAGGGCAGAAGATCATCCTGGCCAAGGTGCAGGGCGGCTCCAAAGAGCTTCGCAAGATCGGAACGGTCATTGATAACCAGCGGTATTCCAGCGGCATTTGCAAATTCTGCGATCTGTTCCAGCCAGGTGAAAGCCTCGCGCGAAAGAAATCCTTTGTGGCGGAATTGCAGAATCTTCGCACCGCCCTGCAGCATCTGCACGGCCGCCTTCACTGGGTCGATGCCGCGGCGGAGTGCCGCTTCCGTATCCAGAATCGGGTAAAACCGCGGCAGAGTCATACAGCCGCCGCGAGCACTTCATCGGGCGATGGCCTCCCGCGACGGGCGTAACGGATGTTTCCATCCGGGCCGATCAGGAACACCGTCCGCTTGGGACCAATCCAGCCATTGGATTGGTACAGCTTCGCGATCTTCTGGTCTTTATCGATCAGCAAGGGGAACGGGAATTTATGCTTGTCCCGAAATCGCTGATGCGACCCGCTGCGCGCGTGGTTTACTCCTAATACGACTGCGTTGCGAGCTTTCGCGAGCGCCCACTGGTCGCGGAATTCGCACAGTTGTTTAGTGCAAACACTGGTGTCGTCGGCGGGATAAAACACCAGCACCACGTTTTTGCCGCGCAGGGCCGAAAGCGTCACGCGACCGCCATCCTGATCGGGTACTGAGAAATCGGGCGCCGGTGTCCCGATTGGCAAGGGCGGCGCGAACCACAACATCTACTCCGGCGTCTCCATCTTCAGCGTCTTGTGAAACCGCTCGATCTCACGCGGTGTCAGCAGCCGATAGCGGCCGGGCGGCAGATCCAGTTCCAGAAAACCGATCTTCACCCGCCGAAGTTTCTCCACCAGCCTGCCAAAGTGCTTGAACATGATGCGGATCTGGTTCTGCCGGCCCTCCGCCAGGCGCACCTCGTACCAGGGATTGGCGCCGCCCTTGATCCGCTTAAGCTGGGCGGGCGAGGTTCTCTTGCCGTGCAGCGAGATGCCTTCCTGAAATTCTTTCTCCTGGTCGGCGGTCAACGGACCGGTCACTTTCACCACATATGTCTTGATCATGTGGCTCGCGGGCGCGGTGATGCGATGCGCGAATTCGCCGTCGTTGGTCATCAGCAGCAGGCCTTCGCTGTTGTAGTCGAGGCGGCCCACCGGAAACACGCGATCCTTCACGCCGCGGAGCAGATGCATGACAGTCGGCCGGCCTTCCGGATCGGAGACCGTGGTCACGCAGCCCTTGGGTTTGTTCACGGCAATATAAATGTGCCGCTTGGGTGCGCGCAGCAGCTTGTCGTCGACCTTGATGTGATCGCGTCCGAGGTCCGCCTTGGAACCCAGTTCGGTGATGGTCGCACCGTTGACTGAAACGCGGCCGGCCTGGATCAGCTCCTCGGCTTTTCTCCGGCTGGTGATCCCAGCCTGAGACAGGATCTTTTGTAACCGTTCCTCAGGCATTTTCAGCCGGTGGATTCTCTGCGGGCGTCTCGGGTTGCGTTTCTTCCACCAGCTCCAGGCGTCCCAGTTCCTCGAACTCCTTGAGCGTCGGCAGCTCTTTTAAATCCTTCAACCCGAACTGGACCAGGAATTCCTTGGTGGTTTTGTAGGTGAGCGGCCGTCCTACTACGTCTTTGCGGCCGGCCTCGGCGATCAGTTTCCGGTCCAGCAGCGTCTTGAGCACGCCGGCTCCCTGCACCCCTCGGATTTCCATGATTTCGGGCGTGGTTACAGGCTGTTTGTAGGCGATCACGGCCAGCGTTTCGAGCGCCGGCAGCGACAGCTTCATCGGCGGCGTCAGCTTTTTCACGAACGCCCGCACCGCCTCGTGATGCTCGGCCTTGGTGGCCATCTTGTACCCGCCGGCGATTTCGCGAATGCTCAATCCATGTTCCGGTCTGGCATACTCCTCCACCAGCTGATCTAGAAGCCGCTTGACTTTATCGATGGGCTGCTCGATCGCGGCGGCGATCTGCTGCACGGTCAAAGGCTCGTCCGTGATATAGACGATCGCCTCCAGGATCGCTTGCAGTTGAGCGTCTTCGGGGCTTTGCTCTTCGGCCATTTGGGCCGCGTCCATTTCTTGCATCAGTTATACCCTTGTTCGATTGCCGACATCGCCTCTCCACCCGAGAATGCCGCCTCGAATCCCTTCAGCCGCTTTAGCCCGATCTCGCCAAACGAATCCTGCTGGGTCAGTCCGATAGCCTGCAGCTTCACCAGCTCCAGCAGCGCCAGAAACAGACAGATCATAGCGCGCCGGCTGCGCTGGCGCTCGAATAGATCGCGCGCGGAAACGGGTCCACGCTCCTGTTCGAACACACCGCGTAAATAGCGGATCATATCCGGAACGGAGACTTCTTCGCCGCCGACCTCGTACACCGGCCGGTGCTTGGCCCGATCCATCACGCTCTGGAACGTCTTCACCAGATCGAACAGGGTGACAGCCAGGCCGGGATCGTCATCCTCGGCGCGAAACTGCGCGATCTGCGGGTTCGACCACACGGCTTCTTCCACCACTCGTTTCTGCTGCAGCATCTCGGCGGCGCTCTTGAAGCGCTCATGCTCCAGCAGGCGGTCGACCAGTTCCTGGCGGGGATCGTCTTCCGGCAGGAGCTTGTCGAGCTCCGGATCCCGCGGCAGCAGCAGTCGCGACTTGATGTGAATCAGCGTCGCCGCCATGTACACGAATTCCGCGCTCAGCTCGATATCCATCTCGGCGGCCTTCTGCATGTATTCGAGATATTGCTGCGTGATCCGGGCGATGGGAATGTCGTAAATGTTGATTTCCTGCTTGCGGATCAGGTCCAGCAGCAGGTCCAGCGGGCCATCGTATTGCTCGAGATGGAAGTTCAGCGGAGACGACACTTGCTTCAGGATATCGCAGTAGGTCCGGCTCCAAGCCGGACGAATCAGGGACGCTTACTCTTGGCGGGAGTTCCCGCACCGCTAAAAAACAGCGTTACATCCACAATGTGGGTGTCTTCGTCGATGTTCGTCTCCGCACGAGTCTTCCCCAGATTGTCGAAGATTCCTTCCTCGCGTACGCGATTCAGAAATGCTTCAGGATACCCATCCTGAAAGGCCTGCCCGGACTCGATTTTCCACATCTTGCGAATCACCGGCTCGGTGATCACGTCCAGGCCCTGGATGGTAAGTTTGCCCAGCGTGAACTGCGCGCCCCGATCGACCTTGATGGTCAGGTCCACCGTGTGGTTATCGTCGTGGATATCGCGAACCGCGCCGGTTTTGGCGCGCAGGTATCCTTGCACGTGCTGGCGCTGGCGAATCTTTCCGAAGTTGGCTTCCAGGTTTGTGAAATTGGCAACCTCGCCTTTGTGCCAGTCTGTCGCTTTCGCGATCTGTTCCACTTCGGCGGCCGGCAACCCGGACACCACGACTGTGCCCAAATTATAGACAGGCCCCTCGTTGACAGCGATAGTCACCACCACGCCATCATTATTTTCGGCCTTCTTCGCGGTGATCTCCGGGAACGCCACTCGGATCCGGCCTTGCTCCTCATACATGGGCCGGACGGCGGAATCGAGCACCCTTCGGAGCAGCGGCTCACTATAGGGAATGCCGACGGCGGCCGGAGTAAGCTTCTGTACCAGGAGTGCCGTGAGCATGTCCCGGTTGCCGGTGAACTTGACCTCGGAAATACGGGCACGCTCGCCGGCCGGGCGAAATACGATCTCCAGCATTCCCGTATCGCTGTTCAGCTCCCCCACGGTTTCGATCTTGCCGTCGAAGAACTGGTGAATGGCCGCGTTGTAGCGATTCAGGACTTGAGGGGTGGCTGGAATGCGATCGCCCAGGAGCGGCTCCTGCTTGCGAAACGCCGCGCGCAGCGCGTCCGAGGATGCGGGCAGAGCCTCGAACCGGTACGGATACAGCATCGAGACTTCCACTACTTCAAACGTAGTGTCGTATCCCGTGACGGTGGCGGCAGGTTTGAAGGAGTATCCGACGCTCTCAAACGCCCCTGAGTCCAGCAAGTGCTCGCGGGCTGCATCGAAGTCCGCCTTATCGACCAAAGCTCCCAGCTTCAGGCCGGAAGCGGCCACGATCCGCTCAGTGGGGATTTGTTTATTGCCCTCAATGTGCAACGTCTCCAGCGGATACTTTTTAGCGGATTGCGCGCACAGCGCACCAACCATCAGGAATATCAGCCCGGCGCGCATACCTGTTCCCATCGTCCCACAGGGATGGACGCGGTTAACCGGCTGGCCGTTACTCCCGCCTTTCTATGTGGATGGCCTGGCCCATGGGCCCGGTTTTCACGGTGTAGTCGGCAGGAACCTCGAATAGATTCGGCGGCGGGCTCGACCGATTGATGTTCTTCAGGGCGAAGCTCGTCTCGCCGGTCCGGGGATCACTGTGCCTGGTCATGATGGTCATTTGCAGATCGGGCGAATACCAGCGCTCGTCCACGATGTTGATGGGCTTGTCATTGCCGATCTGTCCTGCGGGAATCGTGGTTGTGGTGCGGGTTCCCTGGGCCTGGACGCCTTCAATGAACATGTTGCCGAGCTGCTCGATCTTTGCGTCGCCGGACCAAGTGTCGATTCGGCCCGCCGTGACGAAGAAGAACTGGTTCGTGGCCGGGATTCCGGAACCCGGTCCGGAAATCGCTACATTGACACCTCCGCTGCGGCCGCCTCGTACGCCCGCTGCGTTCGTCGTGATGTTGAACACCGCCCCAGGACCCTTCTCGGCTGTCTTGGATTCAGGGTGCAGCGTGTAGCGGGCGCCGGCCACGGGATCGGTGATGAAGATCGCTCCCATGGCCGAGGTCTCTTCGCGCCGCTCGCGTCCTTCGCTATCGCGATATTGCATCGCCGAACTATGCTGCACAATACGGTTACCGTCCGCCAGCGTCTGGATCGTTTCGTTCACAGCTTCGGCCGAATAGGGTGCGCCTTTCACCGGGGGCCCGGAGATCAATTGGCCGGATACAAAATCGGCGGTTTGCCAATTAAAGACGAAGGGCCGCGGAGCATCGCCCTGGGCCAGGAGCGCAGACACAAGCCCTGTGGCCACCAGAATCTTCAGCAGCGTTCTCATATCTATCTCCTCCTACCGATAGCTCACAAATCGAATGGCTCGTGCGAGCCCTTCCTGGCCAACCAAAACGTCCGCATAAACCCGGTCTCCGAGACGATCCTCATTGACGGGCAATCCAACCTCGCGCATCGCCGACGCCGGCACCATCACGCGCAGCAACTCGCCCCGCTCAAAGGGGGGAGCCACGTCCATCAAAGGGAAAAACTCGGTCACGATTTCTCTCGGTTTTTGCCTCTTCGGACCAGCCGCGCGTACCGGTGTTGGCTCGGGCGCGTGCGCTGCTGCTACCGTAGACGGCTGCTGCTTTGTGGCCGCCCGAACAACCGGCTGCGGATGCTCCCGCGGCAAAGCGAAAAACATTGTGATTCCAGCCGCGGCAGCCAAACCGGCCAGCGCAATAACCTTGAGCTTTTTTCCTGCGTGCCTCCGCCGGAACGCCGCCAGCAGCAGGGTTTCCACTTCTTCGGGCGCCTCCCGCCCGCAATCCTGGTCGGCCAGCGCCCGTAAAGCAGCAATTACAGACTCTTCGGACATTCGATACTCCTTCCGGCGCAGGCTACCCCCCGTAGCTTCCGCGCCAGCATCGCCCGGCCGCGGCTTAGCCTGGACCGGACCGTCCCGACAGGACAATCCAGCGCCGCCGCAGCTTCGTCGTAACTTGAATCCTGTAAGTCGCATAGAACGACAACTTCACGAAATACTGGAGGCAAACTCAGGACCGCTTGCCGAACCTGCTCGATCGATTCCCGCCGCGTCAGGTCCTCCAGCAGGTCTTCCGGACCCGCGCATTCCTCGGTAATTTCCACATCCCCGCCGGGCCTCCGTTGCAGGCGCCGCATAACCAGATTTCGCGCGATTCCGTACAGAAATGACGCGACCGTCCCACGCGCCTCGTCATAGCGAGTCCCGTGCAGCAGCAGCGCCAGGAAAGCTTCCTGCGTAACGTCCTCGGCGATAGCGGTGCTGCCGGTCATCTGGAGAGCGAAGCGGTAGACGCCGCCCTGACGCCGCCTGTAGAGGGCTGTAAAAGCGTCCTCGGCCCCCGTGAGAGCCTGCTCCAGCAACGCTGCGTCAGTCGGTATCATCCAATAACTTCAATCCCTCGCTAGTATTTCACGGCTCGGGCGGCCAAAGTTCCTTAAATCTACATCCCCCTGTTAAACTGGAGATTCATCCCATGACATACGACGTAATCATCATCGGGAGCGGTCCCGGTGGTTATTCGGCGGCCGTTCGCGCCGGCCAATATGGCCTCAAAACCGCACTGATTGAAAAGGACCCCAAACTGGGGGGGTGCTGCTTGCATGTCGGCTGCATCCCGACCAAGGCGTTTCTCCACGCCGCCGAGGTGTGGGAGCGCTTTCTCCACCCGGAAGAGGACGGGATCCATTGCGATAACCCGCGGCTCGATTTTCCGATGGTGCTCGACCGCAAGAACAAAATCGTCGCCAAGCACGCCAAGGGCGTCGAGTTCCTGATGAAGAAGAACAAGGTCGACTGGATCAAGGGCTACGGCCGTCTGGCCGGTCCCGGCAAAGTGGAAGTGACCACGGACGGCGGGAAACAGATCCTGGATGCCAAGAACATCGTGCTGGCCACGGGTTCTGAGGCGCGCATGCTGCCGGGTCTGAAGCCTGATGCCCGCCGCATCCTCACCAATATCGAAATCTTGTCGTTGAACGAGGTTCCGAAGACCCTGGCGATTCTGGGAGCGGGCGCCGTGGGCGTCGAGTTCGCATCGGCCTTTTCCCGCTTCGGCAGCAAAGTTTCGATCTTCGAAATGCTTCCCCGCCTGGTGCCGGTGGAAGACGAAGAGGTTTCCAAAGAGCTGGCGCGCGTGTTTAAGAAGCAGGGAATTCGCGTGGAGACCGGAGCACGGGTGGACAATGTGGAAAACGTCGGCACGGGCGTGCGGTTTCAAGCCACGCTGGCGGACGGTAAGACCGAAGCCCTTGCCGCGGACGCGATTCTGATTGCGATCGGCCGCAAGCCCAACACTGAAAATATCGGCCTGGAAGGGACCAAAGTCGAGCTGGACCGCGGATTCGTCAAAGTGGATCCCTATCAGCGCACCGGCGAGCCTGGGGTCTACGCCATTGGTGATATCGTCCTGGGCACGCCGCAGCTGGCGCACGTGGCGACGGCGGAGGGCATGGTCGCCATCGGACATATGGCCGGCAAGCCCGTGGTGCCCATTAACAGGAATCGGATTCCGGGGGCCACCTACACCGAGCCCGGCATCGGCAGCGTGGGGCTCACCGAGGCGCAGGCGCGCGCCGCGGGCCATAGCGTCAAGATCGGCAAGTTCCCCTTCGCGGCGGACGCCAAGGCTTCGATCCTGGGCCGGCACGACGGTTTCGTGAAAATTGTCGCCGATGAGAAATACGGAGAGATCCTGGGCGTCCACATCATCGGACCGGAAGCCTTCGAGCTGATCAGCGAAGGCGTGCTCGCGATGGAGGCGGAAGCGACGGTTGAGACGCTGCTGCACACCATCCATGCGCATCCCACGCTGTATGAGGCCATGGGCGAGGCGTTCAACGCAGTAGATGGAATGGCGATCAATGCTTAATGATCCGCTCCATCACTGTCGCGGCTCTGCAGCGTGGATTCCGAGCCGCGAGAGTCATGGAGCGGTCGTTCAGTTCAGCGATCTCGGACGACGGGGTTATGTGGAAGCTCTGGGAATCCAACACGATTTGGTCGAGCGCCGCAAGCGCGGAGAGATTCCCGACCAGTTGCTGATCGTGGAACATCCCCACGTCATCACCATGGGACGCAACGGCCACATGGAAAACGTGCTGGCCTCTGCCGAGATTCTGGAGCGCGCCGGTATCGAAATGCATTACACCGATCGCGGCGGGGACGTGACGTATCACGGTCCCGGACAACTTGTAGGTTATCCGATAGTTGACCTACGCGAATGGAAGCGCGACGTGGTCGCCTACCTGCGCGCTCTGGAGCAGGTGTTGATCGAGGCCCTGGCTGAGTTCGGCATTTCCGGAGTCCGCCAGCCGGGCGCTACGGGAGTGTGGGTGGACGGCGCGAAAGTCGCCGCCATGGGCGTACATATCAGCCGCTGGGTGACCTCCCACGGCTTCGCGCTCAATCTCGATACCGATTTGGATTATTTCAAGTACATCGTGCCGTGCGGGCTGACCCAGCCGGTGACTTCGATGCGGGCACTGGGTTTCACGATGGGACGCGCGGCTGGCCGGGAAGCGGTTGTCACTGAGATTACCGGCGCGTTCGCGCGCGTCTTCGGCCGGGCGATAATGGAGAAAGAATGATCGACGTAGAAATGCCCCAGATGGGCGAAAGCATTGTCGAAGGAACCCTGACCAAGTGGCTGAAGAAGCCCGGCGACAAGGTGGAACGCGACGAGCCTCTGTTTGAGATTTCAACCGACAAGGTGGACACCGAGATTCCGTCGCCCGTAGCGGGAACTTTGGCCGAGATTCTGGTCGAGGAAGGGAAGACAGTAGGCATCAATACCGTGGTCGGCCGCATCAGCGACGGAGCAGCGTCCTCGGCAAGTCCTGCCGCTTCTGCCCCCGCCTCAGCCGCAGCGCCGGCTGCAGTTGCGCCTCCCGTGCCGGCTCCTCAGGCAACCGTGGCGCAGTCGGATGGCGCGTCGCATATCGACGCAGCTCCCGCACCGGCCAAATCGCAAGATACAGGAACGGTAGTCGAAGAAACCGCCGGTCCGCTTTCGCCGCTGGTCCGCAAAATGGCGCGCGAGAACAATATCGATCTCAGCCGCGTGAAAGGCACGGGTATCGGCGGGCGAATCACGAAACAGGACCTGGAAGCTTATCTCACTGGTCAAACCGGAACTGCGGTAGCCCAGGTTTCCGCTCCGCGCCCGGCTCAAGCGCCTCCTCCTCCTCAACAAGCTCCGGTTCACGTTCCCGCGCCCGTTCCCGAACCGGCTCGGCAGACTGCGCCTCCGCCCCCGCCCGCACCCACGCCCACACAAGTGACCATGCCAGGGGCGCCTCCGGCCATGCGCGTCGAGCCTATGAGCATCATGCGCCAGAAGATTGCCGAACACATGACGTTCAGCAAGCACACCTCGGCGCACGTAACCACGGTCCACAAGGCGGACATGACTAAGGTCGCCAAGCTGCGCGACAAACTGAAGGGATCCTTCCAGGCTCAGTATGGATTCGGACTGACATTCCTTCCGTTCATGGTGCGCGCCGCGGTCGCCGCGCTGCGGGAATATCCGCTGGTGAACGCCTCGATTGAAGGCACCAACATCATCTATCACCGCGATATCAACCTGGGCATCGCAGTGGCGCTTGAAAACGGGCTGATTGTGCCGGTGATCCGCAACGCCGACGAAAAGAACATAGTCGGCCTGCAGCGTTCCATTGTGGATTTAGCCGCGCGCGCCCGCTCCCGCCAGCTTCGCCCCGACGAAGTCACCGGCGGGACCTTCTCCATCACCAACTTCGGCAGCTTCGGAAGCATTTTTGCGACCCCGGTGATCAATCAGCCGCAGGTGGCGATCCTGGGTATTGGGGCGGTGCAGAAGGAGCCGGTGGTGATCGAGGATGCCATCGCGATCCGTTCCACGGCATACCTGGCATTGACCTTCGATCATCGGCTGATCGACGGCGCACTAGGCGATCAGTTCACCGCGAAGGTTAAGTCGATTCTGGAAAACTGGTCCGAAGAAGTGATGTAAGCGCGGGTCTGGCCCGCGCTCTTCCTTAGTCGTCGGAAACTACTGCTTGGCCGGTGTGGGTTTGGCCGGCGTCGCGGCCGGAGGCTTGGCCGGAGTGGCTGCGGGGGGCTTGACCCCGGAGGCTGGTTTCGCGGGCGACGTTGCTCCGGCTGAAGGCTGGGCTTTGTCGTAAGCATCCACGATCTGCCGCGTTACGTCGACCTGATCCGCAATCCACATGATTCCCGAGTTGGGGTTGGTCACGTCCAGAAATATCGCGCAGGCATTTTGCTGGGCATACCGGGCGATCACCGCTTGCATCTTCGCCGACAAATCGTCCAGCAGCTTGCGCTGCTCTTCGTCATGGTCGAACTGATAATCCTCCACGGCGCGCTTATATTCCGTGTTCTTCCGGTCCAGACTCTTTTTCAGGTCGTCCTGGGCGGTCTGCGACAGGGTATTGGCGCCGCGCTGGAGCTTGTCGTTCAGGTCCGTGATTTCCGCCTGTTTGGCCTGGAGCTTTTTCTCCTCGGGCTCGGCGAACTTGGTGCGGAATTCATCCGCTGCGGCCTGCCCCTCTTTGGTGCTGAGCATGGCGCTCTGCAGGTTGATCACGCAAATCCTGGTGGGTGCCGGCGACGGTGCCGGCGTCTGCGCCAGCAGCGTGACCGAGGTCCAAATCAGACCGATCACAGAGTACTTATTCACAAGATAGCTCCTCATTCTTAACTCATTGGCTGGGCTATTTGTAACATGCTAACATGCGCCCGCCAAGGCTCTAAAAAGTCCTGCCGATGGTGAAACGGAATTGCGACCGTTTCTCAAACAGCGGCGCCGGCTGCCCGAATGTGAGGATCGAGTTCGTAAACGACGCTGCGTTCGGGAAATAGCTCCGATCCGCCACAATGGGAGGCTGCAAATACTGGTAGACGCGGGTGGGATTGTAGGCCCAATAGATCCGAAACGGCTGGTTGAATACCGGCATCAGCACTTGCAGCTCTATTCCCGTGGAGGTGCGGATGATCTGGGTTCCGGGCGCGATTACGGCCGAATCGCCGAAGGCTGCCTCGGGGAATTGCGTGTTCAGTTCGCTGATACGGCTGGGATTCAACTTCAGCTGGCTCTTGTTCGATATCCGGTTCATGCCCGCGTCGAAGAAGGGCGCCAGCGTGACGGTTTGGCCAACAATCGGAATGCGGTACTCAAGATTCATCACGATGTTGGTATCGCCTCCGGGAAACACCAGTTGATAAGTGGGAATCACCTGCGATGAATTTTGCAGGCTAACCGCTCCCGTGGTGGGATCGATAAACTTCTGCTGCCGCGGAGTACCGTCGGTATTCAGAATATTGACAGGCGCTGAATTGGGAACGTAAGCCCAGGGACCGGCACCCCACAGATCGAATCCTCGCACGTCGTTTTCGCCGCCCATATAGAAACGGTTGAAGGGCGGCGCCACCTTGCCGCCGTACCCCGTCAGGTACCGCGCCAGGAGATGCATGGCAATCACGTGACCGGGCTTAAAACCCTTGTGATAGTGCTGGATGTCGATCACGGGCTCGATCTGATTTACGTTGCCGCCCAGGAAACTTCCCGCGAATTGCATCGATAACTGGATCGAGCTCCCGGCCGTCGGAGTGAGAGGGTTGTTGACGGAATTGTAGCTATAGGTGGGCGTGATGCTCGAGGTTCGGATCCCGTCGAGGGAATTTTGGGTTGGACCGTTGATGCTCTGGAAATTGAGGTAGTCGTAGTACTGCCTCGCCGCATCCGTCAGAGTCCGCACATTCTGAATGCTGAAGCCGTAGCTGATCCCCAGGCGCTGGAAACTTCGCTTGAGGGGATAGTTGAGGAACGTGGTGAAGCCCTTGGTATTGGAAACGTAGTTGAGCAGATTCTGCGTGCCCAGATTATTGTAAAGCGGGATCAAGTCGGCGCCGGCCAGCACGGAGGCCTCGCGCGCCTGATCGAAGTTGAAGCGGCTCATGAATACCGTGAATCCCAGCTGCAGCGGCCGGTCCAGGAAGTATGGTTCGGTGAATCCGAAACTCACATCCGTGGTGCGGGTGCCGAGCTGGCTGGACAGGCTTAACGTCTCCCCCAGTCCCAGGAAGTTGTTGGTGGAATATGAGAATCCCACGAAGCTTCCGGAGATTTCGGAAATGCCGCCGCTGAACTGAATGGTGTTCTTGCCGCGTTCCCGCACCTTCAGCGTCAGGTCGACGGTGTGGTTGTTGTTATCCGTCTTCATGTCGACGGACGAGTCTTCCTTCAGCGTCTCGAAATACCCGAGCTGGTTCAGGCGCAGGATGCTGAGACGCCACAAGTCGGTGTTGAACGGGTCGCCTTCATCGATCAGCAGCTCGCGGCGGATCACCTTGTCGCGCGTGGTAGTGTTGCCGGAGAAATCAATGCGCCGCACGAAAAACTGGTTGCCCTCGTCGAATCGCAGCGTCAGGTTGATTTTGTCTGTACCGGGGATCGGCTCGGGCTCGGGCTCCACCAGAAAGTTGATGTAACCGAATCGGCCGTAGAGCTTGCGCAGCTCTTCAAAGCCCTTCTGCAGCTTTTCGGTCGAGAAAACGTCGCCCTGCTTCATCCGGAAGATCTGGGGGAACAGCTCCTCCGGCGTGCGGAACAGCTTCACGCCGACAAAACTAATGGTGTTGAGGTGATACAGACGACCTTCCTCGATGCTGATCGAAATGTTGGCGTTCTTGCCGGGCCGGTTGGGCCGAATCAGGGGCAAACGGAACTTGCCTCCGCCGGCGTCCACGATATTGACCGACTGACCCGTCACACGGGCCGTGAAATATCCGTTGGACTGGTAGAACTGGACAATGCGGCCTTCGTCCTCATCCAGCTTGGTGGAATCGTAGGTTCGGGGGAAAAGGTTTTCCGCCACCCTGGAGTACGGGATGCCGATGGGGCGTAAATTCCTCATAGCCCGCCGCACCAGGAGCTTGCTGAACGCCGTATTGCCTTCGAAATCGATTTTGCCGACTTTTACCTTGGGCCCCTCGTCCACTTTGAATACGATGTTTAGAGAAGATGGAGGAAAGGGCTGCAGTTCGGGCGTCACCGTGGCAAACTGCCGGCCGCGCTCGGCCAGATAATCCTGCAAGACCACCTGGGCGCGCTGCACCTTGTTCCGGTCGTAGGTCGATTCCGGCGTCAATCCGACGCGCCGTTCCTTGAAGCGGTCCAGAACCTCGGATGTCGTGATCGATTTCAACCCGTCGTACTTGATGGTGCGCACCACCGGCCGCTCCTGTACTTTGAAGGTGATGATCCAGCCGGTTTGCCCCGCCTCTCGGGTCCATTCAATGTTGTCGAAGCGGCCGCTGTTCCACAGGGTGACCAGATCGCGGTGCAGAGACTCGGCATCATAAACATCGCCGCGCTTGCTGAAGATCATGGCGCGCAACGTGTCCTGAGGTACCTTGCGAGCGCCCTGGAAGTTGATGGACTCGATGGTATCGGTCGGAGGGCGGTCGGGCGTGGTCCCAGGCGTGGTGGTTGCCGGGGTAGCCGGCTTGGCCGGTTCGGGATTGGGCGCAGGCGGCTTGGGTTCCTCCGCCTGTGGTACCTGCTCGAACGGATTGGGAGGTTTGGGCGGCTGCGGCGCGGGCTGTTGCTGACCCAGAAGGGAAATCGCCGCCAACAAGCCGAACAGCGCTGCCGGCACCTTGGAAATGGGCGCGCGCAGGCCTCGAGGCCTGGAAAACTGCATCTAGACCGGGTTCCTTTCCACTCTGCGCCTAATTTTTTTTGACGTTCTGCCGCCAAACTGGGTTGCGACAATCAGCGTTTCGCATAAGGTCCGCGTCCCAGGGGACTCGACGGCCAGGTAAAAAGTCATTCTACCCCATCCGGCTTCCCTGGCGCTTCTGGTTGTGGCGCGGCGGACGTCCTGCCCTGAAATCTCGCCAGATAACCCAGGCTCGCTCCGAAAAGCGCGTGCGAGAAAAGCGTGGCGGGCTGCGGAGAATACAACGGAATCAGAGGACTTATACTTTGCCACAGCACGGCATTTGCCAGACCTTGCCATATCAGACCAGCCAGCGTCCCCAGCAGAACCAGGCGCGGCCTCCGCCGGATGCCGCCGCACATCAGGCCGAAGGCTCCTCCGATCGATCCGGTCATGAAAACGTGCAGGGCGCTCCCGGCCAGCGTGGATCGATCGGGGCCGGCGCTCAACGCACGCGTTCCGTAAAAAGTTGAACCCAAAAGATTGGATGGCATCCACCATGGATCACCGCGCAGGAGTGAGCCGAAAACCAGCAACCCCAGCATCGCGACACCGCCGATGACGCCGGCTTCGATCCCGCTGAGCAGGCGCGGCACGGCCCGATTCGATTCCCACCAATGGATTCTCCCCTGCACGGTGTTCCCTTGCACGTAAGGAACCCTCTTATACTAACAGAGTCACCTGCGGTTTCCGCTCCGCTGGATCCCGATCCTCAGATTCAACATGTCACGTCGCGTGGTCATTACCGGAATAGGTTCAGTGAGTCCCAACGGCATCGGGACCGAGGCCTTCTGGAGCGCCACGCGCAATGGCGTCAGCGGCGTGGGGCCGATCACACGTTTCGACACCACCGGCCTCGCGGTCCGCGTAGCAGGCGAGGTTAAGGATTTCCGCGAAGAAGATTACGTGACGGCCAAGGACCGTCCGCACGTTTCCCGCGCCACTCCGCTGGCGATTGCCGCCGTGACGGAAGCGCTACAGTGGGCCGGGCTGGATACAGCCGCCATGAGTCGCGAAGAATTGCGCTCGATCGGCGTTGTAGTCGGTTCCGGGGGTGGCAGTATTGAATTCACTGAGGAACAATACCGTCTGTACCATTCGGGGAACTGGCGGCAGTGCAGCGTATACGTGGTCCCGACTTCGACCATGGGTACGCTGGCCAGCGAAATCTCGATGCGGTTCGGCCTGCGCGGGTTGAGCCACGTGATCACCACCGGGTGCACCTCCTCGACCGATGCGCTGGGCTACGCTTCCCAAATGATTCGCGCCGGCGGTCTCGACACGATCGTCGCCGGCGGGGTGGATGCAACTATCGCACCGCTGATATTGCGCGGATTCATCGCCATGCGAATCATGTCGCAAGCCTGGAACGATCAGCCCGAGCGCGCCTCGCGGCCCTTTTCCCGCGACCGGGGCGGATTCGTCATCGCCGAAGGCGCGTGGTTTTTCGTACTGGAAGAACGCGAGAGGGCGCTGGCCCGCGGCGCACGGATTTTAGGCGAGATCGCCGGCTACGGGTCCACCTGCGAGGCGTATCATCGCGTTCGTTTGGAAGAATGCGGCGAAGAGCCTGCCCGCGCGATCTGCCTGGCCCTCGATCAGGCCGGGATCCCGGGCGAAGCGGTCGGCTATCTGAATTACCACGGCACCGGCACCGAGCTGAACGATCGCATCGAAACCCGCGCGGTGAAGCTGGCCTTTGGCAAGCACGCCTACCGCCTGCCGGGTTCATCGCTCAAAAGTCTGATCGGTCATCCCCAGGGAGCCTGCGGCGCGGCGGGCGTGGCCGCGACCTTGCTCGCCATGCGCGATGGAATTTTGCCGCCTACAGCCAACGTCGACGTTCCCGATCCGGAGTGCGACCTGGACTACGTCCCGGAAACGGGCCGCCGCGCGCGCATCGAATACGCGGTCGCCAACTGCATCGCATTTGGCAGCAAGAACTCGGCGCTGGCCCTGAAGTGCGCTTGACG
>Ga0207674_10000382_pt1 | contig 57645 bp, 46 predicted proteins | sample KBSCornC72_FD_184303 | JGI IMG/M metagenome (GOLD analysis project Ga0207674, IMG submission 184303) | Corn rhizosphere microbial communities from Kellogg Biological Station, Michigan, USA - KBS Corn C7-2 (SPAdes) (version 2) | ecosystem: Host-associated > Plants > Roots > Rhizosphere > Soil ... | reverse complement strand
TCGCGGTCTCAGCTCCGGAGCAGCGCCGAGATCCGCGGGAGGATCTCGATGCCTTTCAGCGCACCGAGCTTCCCATCGGCGCACGCACGCTCGCCGAACCCTTCGGTTCCGTCCGAACGAACCGGCCCACCGGTCACCAGGAGTGGTACGGGCTCCGCCGTGTGAGCCTTGCGGACGCACGAGGTGGCGTGGTCCGCGGTCACGGCCAGGATCGTCCGACTCGGGTCGACCCCCGGGAGGAGCTCGCCGAAGAACGCGCGGTCGATCAGCGAGATGATGTCCCGCTTGTCCTCCGCGCGGCCGTCGTGGGCCGGCACATCCGGACCCTTGATGTGGATGTAGAGCGCGTCGAAGCCCTCGAGCGCCTCGAGGGCCAGCCGGGCCCAGGTCGCGTAGTCCTCCTCCACGAGCAGGCGCGGGGCGCCCACGGGCTCCATGCCGAGGATCAGCGCGATCCCGCGTTCGACGGGCATCTCGACGAAGCACCCCCACGACGGACCGAACCGTTCGGCGATCGGTTGCAGCGACGGCCGGCGATCGCCGCCGTCCCGCGTCAGGATCAGGTTCCCGGGCAGCTTGCCCGCCCGACGGCGCGCCGAGTTGGTCCCGGAGGCGTCGAGGATCCTCGCGGCCCCCTCGACGAAGGCGTTCGTGAGCTCGGCAGCGCGTCGGGCCTCGGGCGAGTCCTCGAGCGGTTCGCACCGGGCCACTTCGGGCTCGAACGTTTCGAGCGCCACGCCGAGGTGCCCGTCCTTGCGGTACGCGGGGTCGGTGTTCGACACCTCGGCCGAGAGCGCCCCCTCGTCCACGCGGATCACCAGGACGCCCCGATGCTCCACGGTGGATCGCAGATCGAAGGTGGCGCCCGGGAGCGAGAGGGCCTCGTTCACCTCGTCGGCGAGCGCTCGCGCCTCGTCGGAGCTCAGATCGCGGCCGACGCGGCGGTCGACGATCCTCGGCCATTCCGTCGTGGCGAAGTTCACGCGGTAGGCGAGGTCGCCGTCACGGAAGTCCATCCCGACGCCGAGCGCCTCCACGACGCCCCGGCCCGGATGCTCCTCCCGCGGGTCGTAGCCCAAGATCGCGAACACCGCGATGTCGGACTCGGGCGCGATGCCCTCGCCCACGGTCGTCACCGTCCCCGTGCTCCCCTGCCGTGCAAGCGCATCGAGGAAGGGCGTATCGGCGGCCTCCAGCGGCGTACGGCCGTCGAGCTCCGGGATCGGGTCGTCGGCCAAGCCGTCGAGGCAGACGTACAGGAGCCGGTTCACCGCATCACCGGTACTTGACGATCAGGGCGAGCTCCTCGGGGTCCAGGCTCGCGCCGCCGACGAGCGCCCCGTCGATCTCGGGGTGCGCCATGAAGTCGCGGATGTTCCCCGCCTTCACGCTCCCCCCGTACAGGATCCGGGCCGCCTGCGCGAGCTCGCCGTCGTACAGCTCCCCGAGCGTCTGCCGGATCAACCCGATCACCTGGCCGGCGTCGGAGGGCTCGGCGTTGCGGCCGGTGCCGATCGCCCAGACCGGCTCGTAGGCGACGACCAGCTTCCCCGCGTCGGAGGCCGGCACGCCCGCGAGGTCGGCTCGGACCTGCGCGGTCACGCGATCCTCGGTGGCGCCGACGTCCCGCTCCTTCAGCGTCTCGCCGACGCACAGGATCGGCGTCATCCCGTGCGCGAAGACCGCACGGACCTTGCGGTTCACGATCTCGTCGGTCTCGCCGAACATCGCCCGGCGCTCGGAATGCCCCACGATCACGTAACCGACCTTGAGCGCCAGTAGCATCGGAGGTGAGATCTCGCCGGTGAACGCCCCCTCGTCCTCCCAGTGCACGTCCTGCGCGCCGAGGCCGTACGGGAGCCGGTCGCTGTCGATCAGGGTCTGCACCGAGCGCAACGAGGTGGCGGCCGGGCAGATCACGACCTCGACGCGTTCGGCGTCGTCCTTGTCCAGGAGGTAGGACAGCTTCTGCACGGCCTGGATCGCCTCGAGGTGCGTCTTGTGCATCTTCCAGTTGGCCGCGATCAGCGGCTTGCGTTCGCTCACTGGATCACGTCCAGGACCCGGATGCCCGGCAGCTCGCGGCCCTCGAGGAACTCGAGCGAGGCGCCCCCGCCGGTCGAGAGGTGGTCGAACCCGCTCTCCAGCCCGTACTTCGTCACGGCCGCGAGGCTGTCGCCGCCGCCGATCACCGAATAGGCGCTCGCGCCGGCGATCGCCGTGGCGACCCCGCGGGTCCCCGCGCTGAACGGCTCGAGCTCGAACACCCCCATCGGCCCGTTCCAGACGATCGTCTTGGCGTCGGCGATGGTCCTCGCGAACTCCTCCACCGTTCGCGGGCCGATGTCGAGACCGAGCTCGCCCACCGGCACGTGTGCGCTCGGCACCGTGTGGCGGGGAGCGTCCAGGCTCCTGGACGCAGCTGCGATCACGTCCTCGGGCAGCTGCAGCACGACGCCGCGCACTTCCGCTCGGGCGCGCGCGGCGCGGACCTCGTCGAACCGTTCGGGTTCGACCAGGCTGTCCCCGATCGATCCGCCCTCGGCGGCGATGAACGTGAACGCCATCGCCCCGCCGATCAGGAGCGCGTCGACACGTTCGACGAGCGCGCCGATCGTGCCGAGCTTGTCCGAGACCTTTGCCCCGCCGAGCACGGCGACGTAAGGACGCGCCGGATCGTCGACCAACCGGGACAGCGCCTCGACCTCCTGCTGGAGCAGACGTCCGGCGACCGTGTCCCGGCCCTGCTCCTGGTGGATCTCGGGCAGCGCCACCACGGACGCGTGGGCGCGGTGCACCGCGCCGAACGCGTCGTCGACGTACAGATCGGCCAGGGCGGCCAGCCGCTGCGCGAACGCCCGGTCGTTCGCCTCCTCGCCGGGATCGAACCTCAGGTTCTCCAGCAGGACGATCCGGCCCGGCTCGAACCCAAGCGCCTCGCAGGACTGCTCGACCTCGGGGCTGAGGACGCCGTCGGTCGGGACGTACTCGACCACCCGGTCCAGCGAGCTCCGGAGCAGCTCGGCCACCGGGCCGAGCCGCAGCGTCTCGACGACACGACCCTTCGGCCGCCCGAGGTGCGAGGCGGCGACGATCGAGGCGCCCCGCTCGAGCAGCTCGGTCAGCGTCGGCAGGCTGGCCCGTATGCGGGCGTCGTCCGTGACGACGTCGTCCTCGAGCGGGACGTTGAGGTCGAGCCGGACGAAGACGCGCCGGCCGGCGAGATCACCGAGGTCGTCGAGCGTTCGGAGCGGCACCGGCGCCTACAGCGACCGGGCGACGAGGTCGACGAGGTCGACGAGCCGGTTCGAGTAGCCCCACTCGTTGTCGTACCAGCCGATGACCTTGGCGACGTTGCCCATCGCCATCGTCGAGTCGGCGTCGAACGTGCAGGAGGCCGGGCTCCCGACGATGTCGGAGGACACGATCGGGTCCTCCGTGTAGACGAGGCGCCCGCCCGAGAGCGGGCCGCTCTCCGACGCCGAGCGATACGCGGCGTTGATCTCCTCGACGCTCGCCTCGCGCTTGAGCGTGGCGACGAGGTCGGTGACCGAACCGTCCGGGACCGGGACCCGCATCGCGATGCCGTCCAGCTTGCCCTTCAAGTGAGGCAACACGAGGCCGGTCGCCTTCGCGGCGCCCGTCGAGGTCGGGATGATGTTGACGGCCGCCGCCCGCGCCCGCCGAAGGTCCTTGTGCGGGAGGTCCAGGATCGACTGGTCGTTCGTATAGGCGTGGATCGTCGTCATGAACGCCATCTCGAGGCCGAACGCGTCGTCGAGCACCTTGGCCATCGGCGCGACGCAGTTGGTGGTGCAGGACGCGTTCGAGATCACGTTGTGCTGGGAAGGGTCGTACATCTCGTCGTTCACGCCGAGGACGACCGTGAGGTCCTCGCCCTTGGCCGGGGCGCTGATCACGACCTTCTCGGCGCCCGCCTCGATGTGCTTGTTGGCCTTCTCGCGGTCGGTGAACAGCCCGGTGGACTCGATCACGATCTGAGCCCCGAGCTCCTTCCAGGGCAGCTCGGCCGGGTCGCGCACCGCCAGGACGCGCAGCTCGTCGCCGTCGACCATCACGCCGCCGTCGAACGTCCCGACCTCACCGTCGAACCGCCCGAGCACGGAGTCGTACTTCAGCAGGTGTGCGAGCGTCGGGGCGTCGGTGATGTCGTTGACCGCGACGAAGTCCCAGTCAACGCCGAGCTTCTTCGCCGCCCGGAAGAGGTTCCTCCCGATCCTGCCGAACCCGTTGATGCCGATCTTCACGCTCATGGCGTCCTCCAAGGGGTAGGGCATCCATCCTAGCCAATCGCCTGCGTGGCCAGCCGGCAGGCGTTCGGAGCCGAGGCGCCGTTCTCAGCGATCGAGGTCGCGGTGATCGACCGAGGCCGGGAGCCCCTTGTCGCGGAAGAAGCTCGCGAGGTCCTCGACGACGACCACCGAACGGTGACGCCCGCCGGTGCAGCCGATCGCGACGGTGAGATACGACTTCCCCTCCGCCACGAAGCCCGGGACCATGAACCCCAACAGCGCGCGGAGCCGGCGGAGGAACTCGCGGTAAGTCGGCTGGCCCCGCACGAACGTCCGCACGCGGTCGTCCGTGCCGGGGAGCGGCCGGAGATCCTCGACCCAGTGCGGGTTCGGCAGGAAGCGGCAGTCGATGACCAGGTCGGCGTCGCGCGGCGCGCCGTACTTATAGCCGAAGGACACCAGGCTCACCTGGAGGCTCTCCTCGGGAGGGGCGTCCGAGAACGCGTCGCGGATCCGATCACGGAGCTCGTGCGGCGTGAGCCCCGAGGTGTCGATGATCAGATCGGCGTCGCCGCGCAGGGCCTCCATCATCGTCCGCTCCTTGCGGATGCCCTCGACCACCCGGTCCGCCGGGGCGAGCGGGTGGCGGCGGCGCGTCGACTCGTACCGGTTCACCAGGTCGCCGTCCGACGCCTCGAGGAACAGGATCCGAGACGGGACGCTCAGCTCCTCGAGCTCCTGGAGGGCCTTCGAGAGCTCGCCGAAGAACACGCCGCCGCGGACGTCGAGCACGATCGCCACGCGACCCGGTCCGCCCGGTCGCGACCCCAGCTCCGCCATCTTCGGCAGCAGTGCGGGTGGGAGGTTGTCCACCACGAAGTAGCCGAGATCCTCGAGGCACCTCGCGGCCTCCGAACGGCCGGCCCCGGAGAGCCCGGTGATGATCGTGAACCCCTCCCGAGCGGTGTCGGGGGCGACGGCCGGTCGCTTCGCCGGCCGCTTCCTGCGGTCCGAGAGCTTGCTCGGCGCCTCGCTCGCCGGTGTGCTCGGCTCTGCGGCGGCGCCGGCGGGCTCGGGCTGCGCGGTCACGCGCTGCGCCTCCCCCCGGCCGGTTCGGACGCGGTCAGACGATCGTGGATCGCCCGTGCGAGGTCGGGCCCGACCCCCGGGGTGGAGGCGATCTCGTTCTCGCTCGCCCGCGCGAGGCGAGCGACGGAACCGAACCGCTTCAGCAAAGCCTTCTTCCGGGACGGCCCGACCCCGGCGACGTCGTCGAGCGGCGAGGCGAGCGCGCGTTTCCCGCGCTTCTCGCGGTGGTACGTGACGGCGAACCGGTGGGCCTCGTCCCGCAGGTGTTGGAGCACGAACAGGGCCTCGGAGCCGCGCGGGATCACGAGCGGGTCGGGCCGGTCGGGGAAGTAGACCTCCTCCAGCCGCTTCGCGAGCCCGATCGCCGGGATGTGGACGTCCGCGTCGGCGAGCGCCTTCGTCGCGCTCGAGAGCTGGCCGCGGCCACCGTCGACCACGATCAGGGCCGGCGGATAGGCGAACCGGCGGCGCTCGCCGGGCTCCCGGTCCTTGGCCAGGCGCGCCAGCCGGCGGCGGAGCATCTCCTCCATGCTTGCGAAATCGTCCTGTCCGGGCACTCCCTTGATCTCGAACCGCCGGTAGTCGCTGCGCTTGGGCAGGCCGTCCTCGAACACGACCATGGAGCCCACAGTGTCGGTCGAACCCAGGTTCGAGATGTCGTAGCACTCGATCCGCAGCGGCGGCTGCTCGAGCTCGAGCCGCCGGCCGAGCTCGGCCAGGGCCCGGGATCGGGCGCCGAAGTCCGAGGCTCGACGCAGCTTGTGCCGGCGGAACTGGTCGGTCGCGTTCTGGCTCACGGTCTCCATCAGCTTGCGCTTGGTCCCGCGTTCGGGGACCGCGAACCGTACCGGCCCGTCCCGCCGGGACGCGAGCCACGCCCCCAAGACGTCGGCGTCGGCCGGGAGCTCGGGGACCAGGATCCGCGGCGGCACGTCCTGCCGCTGCATGTACAGCTCGCGCAGGAACGAGCCGACCAGGCCCGGCCGGTCGAGGTCCTCGACGCGGTCCACGACCCAGCCCTTGCGGCCCATCACGCGACCACGGCGGACGAAGAACACCTGGAACCCCGCCTCCAGGTCGTCCTCGGCGAGCCCGACCACGTCGAGGTCCTGGGGCTGCGAGAGCACCATCTCCTGGCTCTCGAGCGCGCGGCGCGCGGCGGTGAGCTGGTCACGGTGCTTGGCCGCGAGCTCGTACTCCTGACGGCGGGCGGCCTCCTCCATCTCGCGTTCGAGCCGCTCCATGATCGGGCGCTCGTGGCCCGACAGGAACTCGCCGAGCGCCTCGACGTCGGCGCGGTACGACTCCTCGGTGACCCCCGTAAGTTCGGGGACGCATGGGCCCGAGCAGCGCCCGATGTCGTAGTACAGGCACGGCCGGCGGGCCCGGGCGCGCTGGTCGAAGAACGAGTTCGAGCAGGTCCGGACCGGGAAGACCCGGGTCAGCGCGTCGAGGGTCTCTCGGATCGCGTAGGCGTGCCCGAAGGGGCCGAAGTACCGCACGTTCTTGCGCTTGGCGCCCCGCAGGACCTGTGCGCGCGGCCAGCGCTCCCCCACCGTCAGGGCGAGGTAGGGATAGGACTTGTCGTCGCGGTAGCGGACGTTGAAGCGCGGGCGGTGCTCCTGGATCAGGTTGTACTCGAGCAGGAGCGCGTCGACCTCGGTCGAGGCCATGATCCATTCGACCGAGGTGGCGGCGGCCACCATCGCCTCGGTCCTTGGGTGCAGGTCGCGTGCCCAATAGTTGGCCAGCCGCTTGCGCAGGGATCTCGCCTTGCCGACGTAGACCACCCGCCCGTCCTCGTCCCGGAACAGGTACGCGCCCGGGCTGTCGGGGATCGACGAGGGGTCGGGTCGCACGAAGCTCACGCGACCCATCGTAGCGCGGCAACCTGCGGGAACTCGGTTGGACGCCTTACGGATCCCTCAGGAGACGTTCACCGTTCCATTCATGGTCGTGTGAACGTCACATTGGAAGTAGTACGTCCCCGCCTTGAGAGGATCCACCGCGTAGTCGGTCTCGCCCGGGCCGGTCAGCAGGTCGCCGCGGAACAAGGGGTTCGCCAGATCGTCAGCGCTCGGGTAGATCGCGATGTTGTGCTGTGTCCCGTTGTCCTCGTTCACGAAGTGGATCGTGCTCGCCTGGTTCGCCGGCAGGTCGATCGTCGAGGTGTCGAACGAGATCCCCGAGGCCGTCACGGTCGCGGCGGGGCTCCCGCCGCCCTGACCGCCCCCACCGCCGGCGCCCTGACCGCCTCCACCGCCGGTGACCTCGACCTTGCCGACCATGGTCGGATGCACCACGCAGTTGAACGCGTGGGTGCCCGCGTCGAGAGCCGGGACATCGAAGATCACCTGGTTCGGACCGGTGACGAGGTCACCGGAGAAGACGGTGTCGCCCGTCGGCTCCTCGCCCCCGAAGATCTCGATGTTGTGCTGCGTGGCCTCATCTCGGTTGTCGAACTCGATCGAGAACGGTTCGCCGGCGGCCGCCTGGATGCAATCGCCCTCGGTGAACGCGATGCCCTGCGCGACCACCTTGACCGTCCCGTTCACGAGCGGGGTGCATTCTGTGGTCGGAGGCGACGGCGCGGCGATCGGGCCGGTCGGCGTGGGGCTCGGCTCGGCGAACGGCACGTCCTTGAAGTCCCCGTACCCGCCGACGAGCATGTCGCCCTCCGTGGTCGCGTACCACGCCAGGTAGGTCACCGAGCCGTCCTCGTTCACGGTGATCGTCGGGAACGTCCCGTCCACCGTCGAGGTCCCCGTTTCGACGGCCTTCAGCGAACCCGGGTCGCCGGTCGCGAACCGGACCCCCTCGTCGGCGTCCCACCAGGTGAGGCCGACCGAACCGCCGGAGCCGAGCGCGATCCCCGTCCTTGCGCCGGGTCCCTCGGCGCTGCCCTCCGGGACCTCGGCGGCGGCGACCGTGTCGACCGAACCGTCGCCGGTTCGGGTGGCGATCGTGACCTGGCCGCTCGCGGCGTCGTAGTAGGAGAGAGCGAGGCCGCCGTCCATCGCGACCCCCGAGAGCCCCTGGCCGCCGGTGGCCGAGACCTCGAAGCTCACGAAGCCGTTCTCGCCGTCGTTCGACGCCACCTCGACGCCGGCGCCGCCCTTGGAGTACGCGACGCTCGGGCGGTCCCCGCCGATCACGGCGGTCCGGCATGTGTCGCACCCCGCGGCCTCGGCGATCGTGTCGTTCGACCACGTGTCGCCGTTCGGCGTCGCGAGCTGGACCTTGGCATCCGACGAGGTCGACGTGTAGAAGGCGATCGCCGGGTTCCCGCCGGCGAGACCGATCGACAGGCCGTAGCCAGGGGTCTTCGTCACCTGCGTGACCACGGCCTGCGTCGTGGTCGCCGGGTCGAGGGAACCGGTCGCGTAGTACAGGCCCGCGTCCGAGCCCCAGACCGCGTGGTACGTGTCGCCGTCGGCGACCATCGCGAGCCCGGTGACCTTCTCCGGGGTCAGGTCCTTGACCGAGGGCTCGAACGCCGGGTTGAACGCGACCGAGACGTTGGGGATCTCGGCCTGCATCGCGATGGCGCCGCGAGTCCAGAACCCCTGCTGGCTCACGGTCGCGAGCAAGACCCCCGGGATCGACGGAGAGCCCACGGGCCGGGTCACCGGCACCCCGCCGGCCTCGAGCTCCTCCTCGAACCCGAAGTACGCGACGACGGGCAGGCCGTCGGTGTTGGTCACGATCGAGGGGTAGCGGCCCGCGTCGTTCAGCGAGTCGCCGACCTCGGGGAGGAACCGGACCCCGGATCCGAGATCGACCGTCGCCGTCGGAGGTTCGGCACAGGCGGCCGCGCCCAGAGCGAGCACGAAGGCCAGCGGCAGCAGTTTCCATCGGATGGCCTGGGGCATGAGCGGGCGCAATCCTAGCAAGGTGACGGGCACGGAGCGGCGCATCCGGCCGTCGGCATCATGCCCGGCGCGATACGCCCACGGGCTCGAGCGGCAGGGTGCCCAGCACCTCCGCGAGGAACCGGCCCGTGTACGAGGTCGGGTGTGCCGCAACGGTCTCCGGGGTACCCGTGACGACCACCTCTCCCCCGGCGTCCCCGCCCTCCGGGCCGAGGTCGATGATCCAGTCGGCGGTCTTGACGACGTCCAGGTTGTGCTCGATCACGATCACCGTGTTCCCCTGCGCGACCAGCCGCTGCAACACGGACAGCAGCTTGCGGATGTCCTCGAAGTGCAAGCCCGTCGTCGGCTCGTCCAGGATGTAGAGGGTGCTGCCGGTCGCACGCTTCTGGAGCTCGGACGACAGCTTGATCCGCTGGGCTTCCCCGCCCGAGAGCGTGGGCGCCGGCTGCCCGAGCTTCACGTAGCCGAGCCCCACGTCCGACAGCGTCTGCAGGTGGCGCTTGATCACCGGGATGTTCTGGAAGAACTCGAGCGCCTCCTCCACGCTCATCTCAAGGACGTCGGCGATCGAGCGATGCTTGTATCTCACCTCCAGGGTCTCGCGGTTGTACCGGTGCCCCTTGCAGACCTCGCAGGTGACGTACACGTCCGGCAGGAAGTGCATCTCGATCTTGATCTGGCCGTCCCCCGCGCAGTTCTCGCAGCGCCCTCCCCGAACGTTGAACGAGAACCGGCCGGGCTGGTAGCCGCGGACGCGCGCCTCCGGCACCTGGCTGAACAGCTTGCGGATGTGGTCGAACATCCCGGTGTACGTCGCGGGGTTCGAGCGCGGCGTGCGCCCGATCGGTGACTGGTCGATGTCGATCACCTTGTCGATCTGCTCCCAGCCCACGAGCCGGCGATGCTTGCCCGGCAGGGCTCGCGAGCGGTAGACCTTCTGCATCAGCGCGCGCAGCAGGACCTCCTGAACGAGCGTGGATTTGCCCGAGCCGCTCACCCCCGTCACGCACACGAGGAGCCCAAGCGGGATCTCGAGATCGATGTCCTTGAGGTTGTGCTCGCGCGCGCCGAGCACCTTCAACCGCCGGGAAACCGGCGCCCGCCTCACCTGCGGCGTGGGAATCACCCTTCGGCCCGATAGGAACGCGCCCGTCAGCGATGCATCGCACTCGAGCAATCCCTTGAGGTCGCCGGTGTAGACGATCTCGCCTCCGGCGGCACCGGCGCCGGGCCCGATGTCGACCACGTGGTCCGACGCGGCGATCGTCGCCTCGTCGTGCTCGACCACGATGAGCGTGTTCCCCAGGTCGCGCAGCCGGACCAGCGTGTCGATCAGCCGCCTGTTGTCGCGCTGATGCAGGCCGATCGAGGGTTCGTCCAGGATGTACAGCACGCCGACCAGCCCGCTCCCGATCTGGGTTGCCAGGCGGATCCGCTGCGCCTCGCCTCCGGCCAGCGTCGCCGACGCCCGTGACAGGGTTAGGTAGTCCAGCCCTACGTCGACGAGGAACTGGAGTCGCTCGCGGATCTCCTTCAGGAGGCGTTCGGCGATCATCTGCTCCCGCTCGCTCAGCCGGACCTCGCGCGTGAACGTCAGCGTCTCGCGGATCGACAGGCTCGTGAGCTGCGAGATGTTGAGATCGCCGACGGTGACGGCCAGGGTCTCCGGACGCAGCCGGGCACCGCCGCACGCGCGGCACGGGACCTCGCGCATGAACTCCTCGAGCCGCTCGCGCTGGCTCTCCGAGTCGGTCTCGACGTGCCGGCGTTCGACCACCGGCACCACGCCCTCGTACGTGGTCCAGTACGAACGGGTCCGTCCGTACCGGTTCTTGTACTTAACGTAGATCTCCTCGTCCGAGCCGTACAGGACGACGTCGCGGACCTTCTTCGAGAGCTTCTTCCACGGGGTCTTCGTCGAGAAGCCGTGCGAGTCCGCGACGGCGTCCAGGACCCGATCCCAGTACTCGACCCTGCCGCTCGACCACGGCGCGAGCGCGCCCTCGGCGATGGACAGGTCGGGGTCGGGGACGACGAGCGCGGCGTCGACCTCGAGGCGGACGCCGAGGCCGTCGCAGGTCTGGCACGCGCCGTACGGCGAGTTGAACGAGAAGTTCCTCGGCTGGAGCTCGTCGAACGAGAGCCCGTCGAACGTGCACGCCAGGGCCTGGCTGTAGGTCTGGACGTCCTCGCCGTCGTGGGTCTGGACCGCGATCGCGACGAGCCCCTCCGTCAGCTGCAGGGCCGACTCCACCGAGTCCGCGACCCGCCGCCGGATGTCCGGCTTGGCGACGAGCCGGTCAACGACGACCTCGATCGTGTGCTTGTAGTTGCGAGGGAGCCGGATCGGCTCGGCCAGCTCGCGGACCTCCCCGTCGATCCTGGCCCGGACGAACCCCTGGCCGGCGAGATCCTTCAGGAGCTTCTCGTACTCGCCCTTGCGCCCACGGACCACCGGAGCGAGCACCTGGAACCGGGTCCCCTCGGGCAACTGCATGACCTGGTCGACGATCTGCTCGGGCGTCTGGCGGCCGATCGGCCGGCCGCATTTCGGGCAGTGCGGGTGTCCGATCCGCGCGTACAGCACACGGAGGTAGTCGTAGATCTCGGTGATGGTCCCCACCGTGGACCGGGGGTTGCGGGAGGTTGACTTCTGATCGATCGAGATCGCCGGGGAGAGCCCCTCGATGAAGTCGACGTCGGGCTTCTCCATCTGGCCGAGGAACTGCCGGGCGTAGGACGAGAGCGACTCCACGTAGCGGCGCTGCCCCTCGGCGTAGATCGTGTCGAACGCGAGCGAGCTCTTCCCCGACCCCGAGAGTCCGGTGAAGACGACCAACGCGTTGCGCGGGAGCTCCAGGGTGATGTTCTTGAGGTTGTGCTCGCGAGCGCCGTGAATGACAAGCGTGTCGGTTCCCACGCAGGCATCGTACCGAAGGCGCCGACAAGGCTTCGAGGCGGCCCTCGGCCGGGGATATGGTGCGCGGGTGACCCAGCCGGACCCCGCGCGCCGCGACCCGCCCGGGTCCCCCCGGGTGCCGTTCGCCGAGGCGTTCCGATTCTGGGCGTGGCTGGGGTTCGTGAACTTCGGAGGGCCCACGGGCCAGATCGCGCTCATGCACACCGAGCTCGTCGAACGGCGCCGTTGGATCGACGAGGGGAGCTTCCTCCACGCGCTCAACTTCGCGATGCTGCTTCCCGGCCCCGAGGCCCACCAGCTGGCGATCTACGTGGGCTGGCTGCTCAACGGGTCGCCCGGGGCGCTCGCCGCGGGGGTGTTCTTCCTGCTTCCGGCGTTCGCGCTGATGGTGGCGCTCTCGTGGATCTTCGCCGTCCACGGCGACGTGACGTGGATCTCGGGCGTCTTCGACGGCCTCGCCTGGGCGGTGGTCGGGATCGTCGCCGCCGCACTGCTCCGGATCGCCGGACGGGCGCTCGGCCACGCGATCCTGGTCATCCTCGCGGTGCTGGCGTTCCTCGCGCTGTTCGTGTTCGGGGTTCCGTTCCCGCTCGTGGTGCTCGGCGCGGGAGCGGTCGGCCTGATCGCCGGCACCCGCCTCCCGGGCTCGAAGCCGGGCACCACCGACCTCCGCCAGACCGAACGCGTCCCGCCCTCGTGGGGCCGGACCGCCCGGGTGCTGGCGATCGGGCTCGCCGTGTGGCTGGTGCCGCTCGCCGCGGTCGCTCTGGCGGCGGGGTCGGGCAGCGTCCTTGCGCAGGAGGCGGTCTTCTTCACGATCGCGTCGCTGGTCACGTTCGGCGGCGCCTACGCGGTGCTCGCGTACGTGAACCAGGCGGCGGTGGTCCGGTTCGGCTGGCTCAGCGCCTCCGAGATGGCGGTCGGCCTCAGCCTGGCCGAGAGCACGCCGGGTCCCCTGATCATGGTGGTGGTGTTCGTCGGGTTCCTCGCCGCCTACCGCGAACCGGCGTCGCTGGCGCCGGTCGAGGCGGGCGTGGCGGGTGCCCTGGTCGTCGCGTGGGCCACGTTCGTCCCGAGCTTCCTGTGGATCTTCCTCGGCGCCCCGTCCGTCGAACGCCTCCGCGGCAACGAGAGGCTCTCGGGGGCCCTGACCGCGATCACGGCGTCCGTCGTCGGCGTGATCGCGAACCTCGCCGTGGTGTTCGCGACCAGCGTGCTCTTCGACGAGGTGCACGTCCGGACACCGTTCGGCCACGACGTCGCGGTCCCCGTCCTCAGTTCAGCCGACTTGCTGGCGATCGGCGTCGCGGTCGGTTCGTTCGTCGCGATCCGTCGTTTCCGCGTCAACGTCGTGTGGGTGATCGTGGTCGCCGGCCTCGTCGGGCTCGTTGACGCGCTGCTCGCGTCGTAGTCAGCTGGCGTCCCCGCACCGCCGGTGGGGTACGCTCGGACCGTGACCGATCGAGACGTGCTCGAGAGCCTGACCGCGCAGGAACTGCACGACCGCGCGACGAGGCTCGCGTGGCGGCGACTGGACGTCGGCTTCCTGTGGCACCTGCTCAGCACCATCCCGGAGGCCCGGGCCGCCACCGGCGACGAGGACCGCAGCGAGATCGACATCCTGCGCCCGCTCGCGTTGCTGAACGACCTCGTAGACGCGGACCGCGGCGAGCTCGCCGAGGGGTTGCGGCCGCTCTACATCGACTACCTCGCCGAACACGAGAAGCCCGAGGACGTCGATGCGCCCGACGGGCCGGACATCCCGGCGCCCGGAGGGTCCGAGGGGGATCGCGACGGCTGACCGCGACCTCGGGTCATACCGATCCGAGTTCCCGGTGCTCGAACGCAAGGCGTACCTGATCAGCGCGTCGCTCGGACCGGTATCGGATCGCTCGCGCCGGTACCTCGACGCGTACCTCGATGCGTGGGCGACCAAGGGCGCCCCCGACCACGTGTGGTTCGAGGACATCTTCCCCAGGATGCGGTCGCTGAAGGCGTCGTTCGCGCGCCTCGGGGCTTGCGACACGGACGAGCTCGCGATCACGACCAACATCTCGATCGCGATCTCGACGATCGCCTCGGCGCTGGACTACGGCGAACGCAACAAGATCGTGATGTCCGAGCTCGACTTCCCGACCGACGGGCACGTCTGGCTCGCGCACGCCAAGCGTGGCGTCGAGATCGAGTGGCTGCGCTCCCCCGACGGGCTGACGATCCCGCTCGAGGAGTACGACCGGGCGATCGACGAACGCACCGCCGTCGTGATGGTGAACCGCGTGCTCTATCGCTCGAGCGCGATCGTCGATGCCAAGGAGGTCTGCCGCATCGCACGCGAGCGCGGCGCGCTCTCGTTCCTCGACGACTACCACGGGATCGGGATCGTGCCGCTCGACCTGCACGACGTTGGCTGCGACGCGTATGCGGCGGGGGTACTCAAGTGGCTCTGCGGCGGACCCGGGCTCGCGTTCCTGTATGTGCGGCGGGGGTTGATCCCCTCGCTCGAGCCGAGGGTGACCGGCTGGTTCGGGACGGCCGACCCTTTCTCGTTCGATACCCAGCATCTCGAGTACCACCCGACCGCCCGGCGTTTCGAGCACGGTACGCCGCCGGCTCCGGTTTTCTTCATCGCACAGGGCGGGCTCGACGTGATCGCCGAGGTGACGCCCGAGCGGATCCGCGCTCGGCAGGGCGAGCTCGGCGACCACGTGATCGCGCGCGCCGACGAGCAGGGTCTGCCGGTGCGGACCCCTCGGGATCGGAACGCGCGAGGCGGCGTCGTGAACGTGGGCGTCGGCCCCGAGGCCGACAAGATCTGCCACGCGCTGCTCGAACGCGACGTGTGCACCGACTACCGGGGCGACGGCCTGCGGATCAGCCCGCACTTCTTCAACACCGAGGACGACATCGACCGCTGCTTCGAGGAGCTGCGTTCGCTGCTCTGACGCTACGCCCGAGCGCGGACCTCGACGGAGACACGCTGCACCGCGTTGTTCGAGAACCCGCCGAGATTCCACGACGGCTCGAGCGGCTGCTCGTTACCCGCCGTGTCCGCGGCCCGGCAGCAGAGCTCGACGACGCCGGGTCGCGCATCCCAGTCGAACGACCAGGAACGCCACGCGTAGGGCGAGACCGCATCCCCGAGCTCCGCGGACGCCCAGGTCGAGCCTCCGTCCTCGCTGACCTCGACCCGCTCGATCGCCCCCCACCCGGACCACGCGCGCCCGCGCAGGACGTGGCGTCCTCTATCCACGATGCGGCTCCGCGTCATGAAATCCGGGATGCCGGGTGGGATCATGAGCGAGCGGGGATCCATCCGCGTCACGGGTGTCCCGTCGTCCTCGGGCTCCTGACGGTACCGATAGGCCAGCTGCTGGAAGCCCTCGAACGGCTCCCGCACGGCTGTGATGCGGGTCAGCCACTTGACGCTCGTCATCCCGTACCAGCACGGGACGACCAGGCGGAGCGGGAATCCGTGCTGGGGCGGGAGCGGGTCGCCGTTCATCTCGTACGCGAGCAGGACCTCGTCGCCCAGGGCATCGGCGATCGGGAGGCTGCGCTCGTAGTCGTGCTCGACCTCCTTGTGGATCCCGCGATCGGCACCGGCGAACACGAGCTCCACCGCACCGTCGAGCGGTCCCGCTTCCTCGAGCAACGGCCGGAGAGGCGTGCCCGTCCACTCGGCGGTGCCGACCGCCTCCCCGAGCCACGGCTGCGAGATCGGCCGCGGCGAGAGCCGGGCGCGACCGTTGCCCGCGCACTCCATCGTCACCGTCGTCGTCACGCTGGGTCGGGACCGCAGGTCAGCCATCGAGAGCTCGATCGGGTTCCGCACGAGCCCGTCGACCGAAAGCTTCCACGACGCCTCGTCCGCCTCGGGGACGTCGAAGTGGATCAGCAGGTAGTGCATGCCGGCGGGCGTGACGTCGTATCGAAGGCCCTCCAGGTGCATCCCGTGGTTCCGCTGCGAGAGCTGGAGCTCGTCCAGGGACACCTCGGACGAGCTCGAGACACCATCCGGAAGCGGTTCGGGATCGGTCCCTCTGCTCACGGCGGCTCCGGTCGCCATGAGGGCTCGACCCCAACGCCGACGACGAACACCTGACTCCCGTCAGCGGGCATGAGGTACAGGGTATCCCCGACCCCGGAGGGCGACGAGAGCACGATCCAGCGTCCATCGGGCGACCAATCCATGACCAGCCTGCCGTCCTCCGGAGGATCGGCGACGAACGTGCGCTCGGCCGTGCCGTCCGGCTTGACGGAGACGAACGAATCGTCGGTCGAGATCAGGATCCGTCGACCGTCGGGGGTCCACGAGAGCGCGAAACCGGGCTGCTCCAGGAGTCGGACCATGTTGCCGCCGTCGGCGTCCATGACGTACGGCTGCGGCACTCCCCCGACGAAGATGGTGAACGCGATCCGTTCCCCATCCGGCGACCACGTCGGAGACTCGACGCGCTGTTCCGTGCGGGCCACCAACTCCGTCAGACCCGAGCCGTCGGGTTCGATGGATGCCAGACCCGACCGCCAGCCCGTCTCCGCCCCGTCGTCGAAGCCGAACACCACCCGATCCCCGGCGGGCGACCACGCAGTCGCGAACTCGTCGCCTGCCTGATCGGTGATCTGCTCGACGTCGGTGCCGTCCGCGCTCATCACGTACACGTCGAAGCCCTCGGTGCCGACGCCCGCGTAGACGATCCTGGAGCCGTCCGGGGACCAGTCGGGCCAACTGTTCGGATTGGTGAGCGGCTGGGTGGTGGACCCGACGAGATCTCCCGCCAGATCTACGAACTCGATCGACCCACCCTGCTCCACGGCGATCACGCCATCTGGGACCAGCGTCCACACGTCGCCGGGCCGCGACATCTTGCGTGGTCCGGCGCAGGTGCCGCCCCCTTGGCGATCGAACGTCACATCGTGCCCAGTCTCTTCCCACGTGTACTCAACGGGCGCGGTGCTGCCAGCGTCGGTGAGGGTGAAGCAGTACCCGGTGTGCGGCGAGAAGATGACCGTGTTCGGCTTCTGCAAGAGCAGGTCGCCGGTCTCGTTGCGTTCCCCGTCGATCGCGTCGTGATACGACGTCCCATCGATGTGCAGGGCACAGGTCGACCCGGTGAACCCGGCGCACCCTCCCCGCGGGTTCGTCATGTACGTGCCGTCCTGCAGCCGGGCGACGGCTCCGCGCAACGATGAGTCCTTGATCGGCACGCTGTCCTCAGCCGGAACACGCGGACCGGAGGATGTCAGCCACCACTCGTACAGGCTGAGGTCGCCCAGGTCGTTCCGGATCGCGTGTGCGTAGATCGACGCGTTCTCGTCCGTCCATTCGATGTGCGATTGTGGCGGCAGCGACGCTGAGTACGGCCCGCGCTGAACCGTGTAACACAGGACGTCACCAGCCTGCGCACCTTCGATCGTGTACGGCCCTGCGGCAAGGTGATCGGTGGCGCAATCCCCTGCCGGGGCCGTCTTGTTGTTCACGTTGACTTGGAACGCCTCGTTCATCTCGTCCCTGGTTTGGAATAGCTCATAGAGCACCTCGAGGTCGGCTGTCCGGCACACGAGCGACGCGCGTTCGCCGTGGATCGGTGCTTGGCGATCGAGCGGCAGACATCCGGTGCTCACGTCCTCCGGTATGTACGTCAACAGTTGCTCCTCGGTGTCGGACAAGGCGCGATCGACGGTGCGGAACGTCGGCGGAACCGTGGGACTTGCGCTCGCCTTCGGGGTCGTCTGACCGGTTGCGCTCGCCTCCCCCAAGGTGTCGTTGCGCAGCAGCGAGGAAACCACGATGCCGACGACCAGCGCGACCGCCACCGCGAGGACGGGGGCGAGCGTGCGCAGGCGGGACGTCGTGGCCCCCTCGGGTTCGCTCAGGACTCCGACGTGGAGCGCTCGCGCGGCTTCGTCGACGAGCCCGCCAGCGCTTGCCGGCCGATCCTCCGGTGCCTTGGCCATGGCCTTCGTGATGACGGCGTCGATCTCTTTCGGCATCTTCGGCTTCTCATCGGTAACGGCCGGCGGAGGCTCCTGCAGGTGCGCGTACATGAGCCCCGCGTCGTTCTCGGACCGGAACGGCGGGTGGCCGGTCAGACACTCGAACAACACGCAACCGAGCGAGTAGACGTCGGTGCGCGCGTCCGGGATGCCGCCCTTGAACTGCTCGGGCGCCGCGTAGTCGAGCGTCCCGACGAACTGGCCCGTCCCGGTGATGCCCGAGTCGCTCGCTGAGCGTTTGGTCAGCCCGAAGTCCGAGAGGTACACGTGCTCCCCCGCCTCCGAACCCCGCTGCCGCGCGAGCAGGACGTTGCCCGGCTTGACGTCCCGGTGCACCAGCCCCTGTTCGTGGGCGGCGTCGAGCGCGGCGGCGACCTGCCGGACGATCGCGATGGCCCGTTCGGGTTCGAGCGCCCCACCCTCGTGAAGGAGGGTTCGGAGGTCGGTCCCTTCCACGTAGCGCATCGCGATGAAGAGGTCGCCACCCGACGCACCGGCCTCGTAGATCGGGATCACGTTCGGGTGGTCGAGCGAGGCCGCGAGCCGCGACTCGCGGACGAACCGCTCGCGGAAGCGTTCGTCCTCGGCGAGCTGCGGCGCGAGCACCTTGAGCGCGACCTTGCGCTGGAGCCAGTCGTGCTCCGCGAGGTACACGACGCTCATGCCTCCGCGCCCCAGGGTCCGTTCGATGCGATAGCCGGCCACCTCGATGCCGGGCTGCAGGTCGACGCGGCTCGTGCGGACCTCGGACCGAGGTCGCCCGGCGGGCGCGGATGCTCCGAGCTCGGGTGCCCCGTGCAGGATCTGCTCGTGCAGCCGCCGCAGCTCGGGCGAGGGATCCGCGCCGAGCTCGTCGGCCAGCACCTGGCGCGCGCGCTCGAACGTCGACAGCGCCTCCGCTTGGCGGCCCGAGCGGTACAGCGCGAGCATCAGGTTCGCCCACATCCGCTCCCGGAGCGGGTAGCGCGCGGTCAGTGACTCGAGCTCGGGGACGACGGTGGAGTGACCACCCATCGCGATCTCGGCCGAGACCCGGTGCTCGGTCGCCGACAGCCGCAGCTCCTCGAGCCGCGCCGCCTCGCCCCGGAGGGATGGCTCCTCGGTCACGTCGGCGAGCGCGTCCGCACGCCACAGCGAAAGGGCGTCGGACAGGGTCGCGGCAGCGGCCCCCGGGTCGGACCCCGCCTGGGCCTTGCCCTCCTTCACGAGCACCTGGAACCGCTCGGCGTCGATCTCCCCGTCGGCCGCGGCGAGCACGTAGCCACCGTCGCGGCCCTCGATCCGATCGTCTCCGAGCACCTTGCGGAGCCGGTAGACGTAGGTCTGGAGCGTGTTGCGAGCGCTCTCGGGCGGCTCCTCGCCCCAGAGGCCGTCGATCAGCAGGTCCGCCGAGACGACGTGGTTCGCGCGCAGGATCAGGTGCGCGAGCACCGCGCGCTGTTTGGGCCCGCCGAGGGCAAGCTTGCGCCCGTCATCGGTGACCTCGAGCGGACCCAGGATCAGGAACTGCACCGCCGCGAACCGTACGACGGCATCCTCGCGAACGGAAGGAAGCCACGCGCGGACGCCGGTGACCCGCGTCACATTCCAGCGGTCTGCGACCGGGCTGCGGTCGGGCTGCGAAGGCCCAGGCCGAGGGTGCGGTCATGGACACCGCCACCCGCACCCGCAGCCACAGGATCACCGTCGTCCTGTGCCTGGTCCTCGCGTCCGGGATCCTCGGGAGCCAGCGGCCCTCCCCGGCGCGGGAGCCCCTGGTGATACACGGGGCCAACGCCGCCGAGGAGCGCGCGATCGACTGGTCGATCCGCCGCTACCGCGAGGCCGGCCTCGAAGGGATGCCCGACCTCGAGGTGTACGTGCACCCGTCGAACCGGGGCTGCGGGGACGGGATCGGCTACTACCTCGCGGGACGCATCGACCTGTGCACGACGGCGTCGAGCGAGCCGTACCAGCGCAAGTTCGCGCTCCACGAGATGGCGCACGGATGGATCGAGACCAACGTCGACGGCGGGGTCCTGGACCGTTTCATGCGGGTCCGCGGGATCGCCACCTGGAACGACCGGAGCTTCGACTGGAAGCAGCGGGGCACCGAGCAGGCGGCCGAGATCGTGACCTGGGGTCTCGGCGAGGGCGAGATCGCGCCGCTGCTCCCCGAGGCCCTCGATGCGCCGGCGCTCGCTCGGCTGTACGAGCTGCTCACCGGTCGCGACCCGATCACCCCGGCGACGCGCTGACCCGCGTCAGCCCGACACGACCCGGCCGGAGCGAACGACGACGCGAAGGTCACCGAGGGCCTCGAGCCGCAGCAGGGGATCCGAACCGAGGACGAGCAGGTCGGCGGGCCCGCCGACCGCGAGCGGCCCCGCCGTCATCGCGACGAGCACCTCCTCGGGCGACATCCGAACCGCCTCGTGGAGCAGCAGCGCCTCGCGGACGTGGATCCCGGCAGGGATCGCGCCGTTGCCGAGATCGGTCCCGTAGACGACGGTCCCGCCCGCCTCCCGGAAGCGCACCAGGTTGTCGCAGGCCGTCCGCAGGTCGGGCGTCACGTCGCCGAACGAGAAGATGTCCAGCGTCGAGACGATCCGCATCGACCTCGCAGCCGACACCAGGAGGAGGTCCGACAGCCGCTCGGTCCACGGCGTGTGCGCGAACTCGTCGATCCCGGCCCCCACGGCGCGTTCGGGCTGGCCGTGCCCCTGGACGTGCGCCGTCACCGGCAGCCCGCGCTCGTGCGCCGCCATGACGATCGCAGCGAGCTCGGCGTCCGAGGGCGTCGGGCCGGCCTCCGAGTTCAGCGAGACCTTGATCGTGGCGGCGCCCTGGTCGGCGAGCTCCCCGACGACCGCCGCGGCGTCCTCGGGGCCGGCGAGCTCGCGCCCGGTGCCGCGCGGGGCCCAGGACGACGCGGTCGGATACCCGCCGGGAGCCGTGAGCATCGGGCCCGCGGCCCGGATCACGGGTCCCGTGAACGTCGGGAGCTCGGAGGCGCTGGAGAGCTCGAAGATCTCGTCCGGCACCCACGCGAGATCGCGGACGGCGGTCACGCCGCCGAGCAGCACCGCGCCGGGATCCGCGAGCCGGATGTGGACGTGCCGGTCCACGACGCCCGGCATCAGGAACCCGTCGACCTCGAGGAGCTCGTCGGCGGAAGGCGCGGCCACGCTGGGACCCGCGTAGGCGACGCGCCCTCCCTCGCAGACGACGGCCGCGTGGTGGACGAGCGCACCCTGCCCGAACCACGCGACCGGCACCTTGACCTTCAGCGACATCGGGGCGCCTCAGCTCACGCCGGCGCCGCGGAGGGCCTTGAGCTCCTTGCGGAGGTCGACGACCTCGTCGCGGAGGCGGGCCGCGTACTCGAACCGCAGGTCCTTGGCCGCCTCGTGCATCTCCTCCTCGAGCTGCTGGATCAGGCGCTCGAGCTCCTCGGTTGGCATCTCGGGGTGCTCCCGCTTGCGGCGGCGTTTCTGCGGCGTGGGCGCCCTCGTGTCGACCGCCATCGTGAGCAGGATGTCCGAGACCTTCTTGCGGATCGACTGGGGATCGATGCCGTGCTCCCGGTTGAACTCGATCTGGATCTTGCGGCGCCGCTGCGTCTCGCCGATCGCCTGCTTCATCGAGTCGGTGACCTGGTCGGCGTACATGATCACCGTCCCATCCACGTTGCGCGCCGCCCGGCCGATCGTCTGGATCAGCGAAGTGTCCGAACGCAGGAACCCCTCTTTGTCGGCATCCAGGATCGCGACCAGCGACACCTCGGGCAGGTCGAGCCCCTCGCGGAGCAGGTTGATCCCGACCAGCACGTCGAACTCGCCCAGCCGCAGGTCCCGGATGATCTCGATCCGCTGGATCGTGTCGACCTCCGAGTGCAGGTAACGCACCCGGATCCCCATCTCGAGCAGGTAGTCCGTCAGGTCCTCGGCCATCTTCTTCGTGAGCGTGGTGACGAGCACCCGCTGTCCGGCCTCGGCGCGCTTGCGGATCTCCTCGATCAGGTCGTCCACCTGGCCGCGCGTGGGCCGGACCTGGACCTCGGGGTCGACGAGACCGGTGGGGCGCACGATCTGCTCGGCGATACGGGTGGACGTCCGGAGCTCGTAGGGGCCGGGCGTGGCCGACATGTAGACGGTCTGGTTCACCTTCTTCACGAACTCCTCGAACCGCAGCGGCCGGTTGTCCAGCGCGCTCGGCAAGCGGAACCCGAACTCGACCAGGGTCTCCTTCCGCGTCTTGTCGCCCTCGTACATCCCGTGGATCTGCGGGACCGTGACGTGCGACTCGTCGATCACGCAGAGCCAGTCGTCCGGGAAGTAGTCGAGCAGCGTGTACGGCGCCTCACCGGGTGCGCGGCCGTCGATGTGGCGCGAGTAGTTCTCGATCCCCGAGCAGAACCCTACCTCGCGGAGCATCTCGAGGTCGTAGGTCGTACGCATCCGCAGGCGCTCGGCCTCCAGGAGCTTGCTCTGGCTCTCGAGTAGCGCGAGCCGGTCGTGGAGCTCCTCCTCGATCGAGACGACGGCCCGCTTCATCCGCTCGTCCGAGGCGACGTAGTGCGACGCGGGGAACACCGTGATCTCGGTGAGGTCTCCGAGCACCTCGCCGGTGATCGGATCGAACCGCGTGATCCGCTCGATCGTGTCGCCCCACCACTCGATCCGGACCGCGGTCTCCTCGTACGAGGGGTGGATCTCGAGGACGTCGCCCTGGACACGGAACTTCCCGCGGGCCAGGTTCGCCTGGTTCCTCAGGTACTGGATGTCGACCAGGCGCTGTTTGGACCATTCCATGTCGGTCGCCACGCCCTTGTGGACCCGCAGGATCTGGCCCTCGTACTCCTCGGGCGAGCCCAGGCCGTAGATGCAGGAGACGCTCGCGACGATCAGGACGTCCCTGCGGGTCAGCAGGGCGGCGGTCGCCGAGTGCCGCAGACGCTCGATCTCGTCATTGATCGACGAGTCCTTCTCGATGTAGGTGTCGGTGGACGGCACGTACGCCTCGGGCTGGTAGTAGTCGTAGTACGAGACGAAGTACTCCACCGCGTTCTCGGGGAATGCCTCGCGGAACTCGTTCGCGAGTTGCGCCGCCAAGGACTTGTTGGGCGCCATGACGATGGTCGGCCGCTGGACGCGTTCGACAACGTTGGCGATCGTGAAGGTCTTGCCCGTCCCGGTCGCCCCGAGCAGGGTGATGTGGGGCTCACCCGCCCGGATGCCCTCGACCAGGTGGTCGATGGCCGTGGGCTGGTCACCCGTCGGGACGTGGTCGGCGTGGATCTTGAACGGAGGCACGGAACCAGTGTAGGCGCACCTGCCGACGTGCCTACATCCGACCGGCGTCGATGATGCTCTGGAGGAACCGCTGGGTCCGCTCCTCGCGCGGTGACGAGAAGATCTCCTCTGGCGTGCCCTCCTCGAGGATCACGCCCGCGTCCAGGAACCCGATCCGGCTCGCGATGTCGCGCGCGAACCCCATCTCGTGGGTCGCGATCACCATCGTCATCCCGCCGGCGGCGAGCTCGCGGATCACGTTCAGGACCTCGGCGACGAGCTCGGGGTCGAGCGCGCTCGTGACCTCGTCGAGCAGCATCACGTCGGGCTTCATCGCGAGCGCCCGCACGATCGCCACCCGCTGCTGCTGCCCGCCCGAGAGTCGGTCCGGGTAGTCGTCGCGCTTGTCCGCGAGGCCGAACCGTTCGAGCAGGTCCAACGAGAGCTCCCGAGCGTCGCCTCGGGAGATCCCGAGTGCTTCGGTAGGTCCGAGCGTGACGTTGCGAAGGACCGTCATGTGCGGGAACAGGTTGAAGGCCTGGAACACGATCCCCACGTGCTGGCGGATCCGGTTCACATCCACCCCACGGCCCGTCACGTCTTCGCCCTCGATCACGATCTGGCCGTGATCGATCGGTTCCAGGAGATTCACACAGCGGAGCAAGGTCGACTTCCCCGAACCCGACGCGCCGATCAGCCCGACGACCTGGTGCTCATCGACCTCCAGGTTGATCCCCCGCAGTACCTCGAGCCCGCCGAACGACTTGTGCAGGTCGACCACGCGCAGGGCGGAGCCATCGGCGTTCACGCGGCGGTCCCCGCCTGCCGTCGCCGGCGCTGACGCTCCAGCAACACGTCCGTGAACCGGGTGAGGGGGACGGTGATGAGCAGGAACATCAGGGCCACGGCCAGGAGCGGCGTGAAGTTGAAGTCGGCGGCCTGGTAGATCTGGCCCTGTTTGAAGGCCTCGGGGATCGCGACCACGAAGGCCACGAGCGCGGTGTCCTTCTGCAGCCCGATGAAGTCGTTCAGCAGGGGCGGGATAACGCGGCGAACCGCCTGAGGGATGATCACGAAGCGCAGGGCCTTGGTTCGCGAGAGGCCGAGCGACCGAGCCGCGGCCACCTGGCTCGGATGGACGGACTCGATGCCGGCTCGGTAAACCTCGGCGACGTACGCCGAGTACGAGAGGATCAGACCCACCACGCCCCAGAACGCCGCGCCCGAGGGCACGCCCGGCAGACCGAGGCTCGGGATCCCGAACCCCAGCAGGTACACGACGAGGACAGTCGGGATGCCCCGGAACAGGTCGGTGTAGACGATCGAAAGCGCTCGGAGTGGGAAGAACACCGGCCCCTGCAGGCTCCGCAGAACCGCGAGCACGAGCGCCCACGCGAGGATGAACACCTCAGCGATCATGAAGTACTTGATGTTGCGGAGGAACGCTCGGGCGATGTCCGGGAAGGTTCGCTTGAACTCCTCCGGGTCGAAGAACGCCTGCTTGACCTCCGGCCAGTTCGGCGAAGACGTGATCGCCCACACGATCAGAGCGAGGACGACGACGGTGCTGATGAGGGCGATCGCAACGCCCCGTGCGCCCTCGGCACGGAGCGGCCCGAGGATCCGAGACGTCCGCTGTCCCTCGGGCAACCTCGGGTCACCGGGCTGGTACTGCTGCAGCTCCGGGGACCCGCCGCCTCCCATCCCCATGTGGGGCCCGCTGCTACGTCGTGAACTCGGGGACCTGGCCGACGTTGGTCTTCTCGACGAGCCACTCCTGGTGGATCGCGTCGAGGGTCCCATCCGCCTTGATCTCCGCGAGCGCCAGGTCCGCGCACTGCACCAGAGGGCTGCCCGTCACGAACGTGAGCCCGAAGTACTCCTGCTCGCCGGCGGGTGGGAACAGGCCCACGACGACGCCGTCCTTCACCTCCTGAACGAAGGGATCGGCCAGGTAGAAGGCGGTGGGCGCGTCGACCACGATCGCGTCGACCTGGCCCGCGTTCAGTGCAGCGACGGTGTCGGAGAGCGTCGCGTACGACCCGGCGGTTGCGTCGGGGATGTTGGCCACGATGTAGTCGTAGCTCGTCGTCCCGATCGGCGCGGCGATCGTGGTGCCGGCCAGGTCGCTGATGCTCGTGGCGCTGGCGATCGGCGATCCCTTCGCTGCCACGAGCGCCTGCTGGACGTCGTAGTAACTGTCGCTGAAGTCGACCGCCTCGTCGCGCTTGGCGGAGTAGGAGATCTGCTCGATCGCGAAATCGTAGTCCTTGTCACCGGGCTTGTACGTCTGGGCGAAGGGGGCGACGACCCATGCAACCTGATCCTTCGTGAAGCCCATCGCCTCGGCTACCGCGTACGCGGTGGCCGCCTCGTAGCCCTTCCGCGTGTAGGGGTCATCGAACTTCCATTCGCTGTGGGCGTCCGTTTCGCCGCCTGAGAACCACGGCGGGAATGCGGGGTTGTCCGTCCCGACCGTCAGCATCCCTGGGCTCTTGAAGGCGTCGGCGTTCGCGGCCGCACAGTCGGCCGCCGTGGCGGGGGTCGTCGCGCCGGTGCCGCCGGTCGCCGTTCCCCCGGTGGCGCCGATCGTGGGGTTGTCCTCCGCGCAGGCGGCGAACAGCAAGGAACCGACAACCAGGAAGGCGAACACCTTGCGCATCTGCGGACCCCCTGCCGACGTGAAGTGCGCGAGCCTAGCACACGCCCGTTCTACGGCGTGGCGGCAACTTGCGGCTTTACGTGCGCGGCTCCCACGAGAAGTAGCGCGTCGCGAGGAACAGGCCGGCGAGCCCCCAGGCCGCGACGATCCCCACATCCGTCCACGAGAAACCGAACTGAGGCGGCCCGTAGAACGAGCCCAGGAAGGCGTCCACCAGATGCCGGACCGGGAAGATGTCGCTCAGGGTCTCGATCCACTGCGGTGCGTCTGGCCCGACCGGGAAGAAGATGCCCGAGATGAACAAGAGGGGAAGGATCGTCGCGTTCACGATCGGTGGCGCCGCATCCGCGTTCGGGATCGCCGGCGTCAGCGCGAGCCCGAGGGCCGCGAAGCTCGCAGACCCCACGAGGACGACGACGATGGATCGGACCAGGTTGATGCCGGTCGGGAGGTCGGCGTCGTAGAAGATCCATCCGAAGGCCGCACAGATCACGACGAGCAGGACCGACATGATCATGACGTGGATCACCCGCGCCCCCAGGTAGGCGCTCCCCGGGAGCGGCGTGCCTCGCGTCCGCTTGAGGATCCCGGCATCGCGTTGGAAGGTCACGCCGATCGCCAGGTTCGTGTAGCACGCGGTGATGATCGAGAACACCGCCATGCTCGCGACGTAATAGGTCGACTGATTGAACTCGCTTCCGTTCTTCAGGGTGACCGTCCCGCTCCCGAGCAGCGTGGCGAAGATCACCAGGAACATCAGGGGGAACACGAACGTGAAGAACGCCGCGGCGGGGTTCCGCCAGAACGCCTTGTTCGTGTACCGGATCTGCCGGGCCGTCAGCGCGAGCTCGCTCACGCGGTCACATCCTCGGAGGCCGTGAGCTCGAGGTAGACGTCCTCCAAGGTCGGTGGCGTGACCTCGAGGGCATCCAGGACGACGCCCGACTCGAGGGCCCACGCGGTCAGGTCGTGGACGCGCTTGGTCGTCTCCTCCTGATCGGCGAGGATCTCGTACGACCCGTCCGGCGATCGGTGGGAAGCACGATCGGGTTCGGGAGCTCCGGGCGGCAGGCGGAAGCGGATCCTCGTCTTCATCCGTTCGCGCCCGGCCAGGCTCCCCGGCGGACCCTCCGCGACGATCGCGCCGTGCGCGATGACCGCGACACGGTTCGCGAGGTTCTGCGCCTCGTCCATGTAGTGGGTCGTGAGGAACACCGTCTTGCCCATCGACGAGAGGTTCCTGACGATCTCCCAGGCGTTGCGGCGGGCCCCGGGGTCGAAGCCCGTTGTGGGCTCGTCCAGGAACAGGAGCTCGGGGTCGCCGGCCATGGCGATCGCGACGTCCAGGCGTCGTTGCTGCCCGCCGGAGAGCTTGTTCACGCGGACGTCGCGTTTCTCGACCAGCCCGACGACCTCGATGACCTCGTCGGTCGGTCGACGTCTCGGGTAGTAGCCGGCGTACATCTCGATCGTCTCGCGCACCGTGAGGAACGGATCGATCCCCGTGGACTGCAGGACGATGCCGATCCGGCGCCGCAACTCGGCCGCACCCTTCGCCGGGTCCTGCCCCAGGACCGACACGTTCCCCGACGTGCGGTCCCGATAGCCCTCGAGTATCTCGACGGTGGTCGTCTTGCCGGCGCCGTTCGGCCCGAGGAGGGCGAACACCTCACCGGCGTCGACGGTCAGGTCGATCCCAGCGACGGCCTCGACGTCGCCGTACGACTTGCGGAGGGCCGCGACGACGATCGCTGGATCGCCCACGTCGGCCAGGCTACCCGCTCATGACGGAACGTAGCCGCGCGTCTTGTCGACGACGTTCAGCAGGGGGCGGCCGGTGAGGTAGCGCTCGAGGTTCCGGACGAAGAGCTCGACCACACCCTCGCGCCAGCCGGCGGCGTCCCCGGCCATATGGGGGGAGACGATCGCGGTCGGCATCGCCCACAGCGGGTCGTCCTCGGAGAGCGGCTCGTCCTCGAAGACGTCGAGCGCCGCTCCGGCGATCGCGCCCGTCTCGAGCGCCCGGAGCAGAGCCTGCTGGTCCACGGTGCTCCCACGGCCCACGTTCACGAACCGTGCCCCCGGCTGCATCGCCTCGAAGACGGCATGGTCGAACAAGTGATGGGTCTCGTCCGTCGCGGGCAGGGCGTCGATCACGTAATCCGCCGACCAGACGGCGTCGGCGAGGCTCTCGGCGCCGACGATCTCGACGAACACGTCGTCGCCCGGACGGGCCGTGCGAGCGACGCCACGGACGGACATCCGCAGCGCCGCGCAGTTACGCGCGATCGCGCGGCCGATCGGGCCGACCCCCACCACGAGCACCCGCTTGCGCTCGAGCCGCTCGGTCTCCCGGTGCTGCCACTCGCGGCGGGTCTGCCGCTCGAACACGCCGCCCAAACCCTTCGCGAAGGCGAGCATCAGTCCGAGGACGTACTCGGCGATCGCGTCGTCGTACACGCCGCGCGCGTTCGTGAGCACGACGTGGCTCGCCGCCAGCTCGGGGAACAGCAGCTTGTCGACGCCGGCCGACGCCGACTGGATCCACCGCAGCTCGGTGGCAGTCCCCCAGGCCCCGGCGAGCAGGGCGCTCCTCGGCTGCCAGGCGAACAGGATGTCCGTGCCTTCGAGCGCGCTCGCGAGCGTCGGCACGTCGTCGGCGAACGCGAGCTCGACCGTGTCCGCGATCGCGCCGATGCCGGGGGGCGGGTCCTCGGCGGTCGCGCCCATGACCGCCACGCGGGCGCGAGAGCTCACAGCGGGCGCCGGCTCGAGAAGCCGGTGTCGAGCGGATGCCACTTCGCAACGGCGTCCTCGCCGACCCGCCAGCACAGGTAGATGCGCTCGCCCTCGCGTTCGGCGGGGAAGTCCACGAGCCCGGTCTCGGGGTCGCGCAGCAGGATGTTGTCCGCGGCCAGCCGCTCGAGCTCCGTCCGCAGGGTCGTGCCCGCCTCCCAGTACGCGCGTCCGCCGTGGGTTCCGCCGCCGTCGGCCACGACCTGCTCCTTCACGACCTCGGCCTCGCGAAGGATCACCTGCCGGGCGTCGCGGATCCGCGCGAGGCGCTCGCGGAGCTCGGGCAGCATCGCGTTGGCCTCGCCGACCTCGTAGAGACGCTCCTCGGCCATCACGCGACCCCGAGCAGCCCCGGGAGCTGGCCCATCGCGGTGATGCGCGCGCCGGGCGCGTCGGAGAACCGTTCGCGCCGGTCGATCAGCACGGGGAACATGCCGACCGCGAGCGCCGGGTCGACGTCGAACTCCGGGTTGTCGCCGACGTAGACCGAACGCTCGGGTGTCACCCCGGCCCGGGTCATCGCGAGCCGGAAGATCCTGGGGTCGGGCTTCTCGAACCCCTCGACCCCCGAGACCACGCTCACCTGGAAGTAGCCGCGAACGCCGAGCTCTTCCAGGAGGCGTTCGAGCCACTCCTCGAAGTTCGACACCACGCCGAGCACCAGCCCGGCGTCGCGCAACCGGTCAAGAACGGGGGGGACGTCGTCGAACAGCCGGTAGTTCGCGAGGTCGGTGAACTCACCGTAGACGACGTCGATCAACCCGTTGGCGTCGGGGATCCCGAGTTCGCGCAGGAAGATGCCGTACACGTCGTGCCAGAACCGGCGAGAGCGTTCGGGCGAGGTGGTCCACAGCTCGTTGGCCTCGGCCGCTTCGCGGAACCGATCGAACACGACGTGGCCGCGTTCGCGGACCGTCTCGGCGGAGACGTCGTGGCCCTCGCGACGCAAGATCTCGGCGAACAGGTCGGGGAACGTGGGGTGCGGATGCACGAGCGTCTCGCCGGCGTCGAAGAACACGGCCGCGTACCCGGAGGAGGTCACCGCATCAGGATAGCGATGGAGCGGGCGCGGTCCCGTCTCGGCGCTCAGGCGACCGCGCGAGCCGAGAGATCGTGCCAGAGGCGCTCGACCTGGCTCTGGAGCTCGGCGAGCGTGCCTTCGTTGTCGACGAGGAAGTCCGCGACCGCGGCCTTGTCCTCGAGCGGCGCCTGCGCGTCGATGCGCGCGCGGATCGACGGCTCGGACATGCCGCGCTGCCGCATCAGCCGCTGGATCTGCGTCGCGACGGTGGCCGAGACGACCACCAGGATCTCGAACGCTGTGTGCATCCCAGACTCGACCAGCAGCGGCGCGCTGAACACCACGATCCGGTCGGTGTCGTGATACGCCTCCGACCCTTCGGCGAACAGGCGTCGCACCTCCGGGTGCACGATCTGCTCGAGGTCGCGCCGGGCCGCGGGATCGGCGAACACGATGCTCGCGAGCGCCTCGCGGTCGAGCTCGCCCCCGGGTGCGAGGACGTCGGCACCGAACCGCTCGATCACCGCCGCGTGACCCGGGGTGCCCGGTTCCACTGCCTCCCGGGCGAGCAGGTCGGCATCGAACACGACGGCTCCCCGCTCCTCCAGCATGCGGGCGACGGTCGACTTGCCCGAACCGATCCCGCCCGTCAGTCCGACGAGCAGCACGACCTAGCCCGAGCGCCCTTCGCGCCGCTTCAGGTCCTCCAGGATCGCCTCGAGCGAGATGTCTTCGTCGCTCGCGGCATCATCGCCCTCTCCCGCCGTGCCCTCCGCCGGGGTCGCATCCCCCGTGGTGGCCTCGGCGGCAGTCGCCGCCGGCTCTTCGTCGACCGCGGCGTCCGTGCTCGGCGCGGCTTCGGCCGTCGACGGGTCGCCGATCGGCGCCTCCGCCTCGGCCGCTTCCATGGCGGCCGCAACCTCGGCTACGGCGGGGGTGGGCTCGGCGGCGCCCGACTCGGCGCCCCCGTCGGTTGTGATCTCGGCCGGAGCGATCTCGGAGTCGGTCGAAGCAGGCGGCGCCGATGAGGGCGAAGCCGAGTCGGGCGCCGCCGCCACCGCGTCAGGAGCCGCCGCCTCGGCGGCCTCCTCCTCGATCTCGGTCGCTGGGCGTGGCATCGCGCCGCCGACCTGACGCATCGACAGGCTGATGCGCCGGCGTGGCACGTCGACCTCGATCACCTTGACGCGCACCTCGTCGCCGACCGACAGCACGCTCTCGGGGGTCTCGATGTGCTGCTCGGAGATCTCGGAGATGTGGACCAGACCCTCGATCCCCGCGGCCACACGGACGAACGCCCCGAAAGGCACGAGCTTGGTGACCTGGCCGTCGATGATCTCGCCGGCCGAGTACTTGCGCTCGAACTCCTTCCAGGGGTCCTCCTGGGTCGCCTTGAGCGAGAGCGAGACGCGCTCGCGATCGAGGTCGACATCGAGCACCTCGACCTCGACCTCCTGCCCGACCTGGACGACCTCGCTCGGGTGGTCGACGTGCTTCCACGAGAGCTCGGACACGTGCACGAGCCCGTCGACGCCACCGAGGTCGACGAACGCGCCGAAGTTCACGATCGAGGAGACCGTGCCCTTGCGACGCTCGCCCTTCTGCAGCGACTCGAGGAACTTCTTGCGCCCCTCACTCTGCGACTCCTCCAGGAAGGCGCGACGCGAGAGCACCACGTTGTTGCGGTTGCGGTCGAGCTCGATGATCTTGGCCTCGAGCTCGGTCCCGACGAACGGATGCAGGTCCCTGACCCGTCGGAGATCCACCAGCGACGCCGGCAGGAACCCGCGGAGCCCGATATCCAGGATCAGGCCACCCTTGACGACCTCGATGACCGGGCCCTTGATGGTGCCGCCCGACTGCATGACCTCCTCGATCCGACCCCAGGCGCGCTCGTACTGCGCGCGCTTCTTCGACAGGATCAGGCGGCCCTCCTTGTCTTCCTTCTGGAGCACGAGGGCCTCGACCTCGTCGCCGACCTTCACGACCTGGCTGGGGTCGACGTCGTGGCGGATCGACAGTTCCTTGGTGGGGATGACGCCTTCGGACTTGTAGCCGATGTCCAGCAGGACCTCGTCGCGGTCGATCTTCACGACCGTCCCCTCGAGGATGTCCCCCTCCTTGAAGTCCCGCAGCGATGCCTCGATGGCATCACGCAGCTCTTCGGGGGTGAAGTCCCGCATCTCGCTCGCCGTCTCGATCTGAACCAACTCCTCCCGCGCACGAAGCGCGCACCGACCGACCCTTGGGATTCGCCGGGGTGCTGGTGCGCCTCGCGGCTCAGGGATGGTAGGTGAGCAGCGGAAACAGCGTCAATGCCGTGTCCGGTTCAGTGCCCGGCGGGCACGGCCTCGGCCCAGTTCGGGCCCCAGCCGATGTCGGCCCGCAGCGGCACGTCGAGCTCGTACGCGGCCTCCATCTCGCGCTTGACGAGGCCGGCCGCCTCCTCCACCCGCTCCTGCGAGACCTCGAAGACCAGCTCGTCGTGCACCGTGAGGAGCATCCGGATCTCCAGATCGGAGTCGCGCAGCGCCCCGTCCACCCGGATCATCCCGAGCTTGAACACGTCGGCCGCGCTCCCCTGGATCGGGGCGTTGAGCGCCATGCGCCGGCCCATGTCGCGCACGCGAGGGTTCGCGGCCTGGAGCTCCGGGATGTATCGGCGGCGCCCGAGCAGCGTCTCGGTGAACCCCTCGGCCGCCGCCCGCGCCACCTGACGGTCGAGGAAGTCGCGGATCTGGGGGAAGCTCGCGAAGTATGCGTCGATGAACTCCTGCGCCTCATCCGCCGTGATCTCCAGCCGCGAGGCGAGCCCCCAGGCGTTCATCCCATACGCGAGGCCGTAGTTGATCGCCTTGGCCCGGCTCCGCGTCGCTGGGTCGACCTGGTCCTCGGGCAGGCCGAACACGCGGGCGGACGTCGCCGTGTGGATGTCGGCGCCGGACTCGAACGCGGCCTTGAGCCCCTCGTCGCCGGACAGGTGCGCCAGGATCCGGAGCTCGATCTGCGAGTAGTCGGCGACGAGCAGGACGTCGCCCCTCGAACCCGGGACGAACGCCCGACGGATCTGGCGGCCGAGCTCGCCACGGACCGGGATGTTCTGCAGGTTCGGGTTGGTCGAGGACAGGCGGCCGGTCGCCGCGCCGGTCTGGTTGAACGTGGTGTGCACCCGCCCGTCGCGGGGATCAACCTGTTTGGGCAGCGCGTCCAGGTACGTCGAGTTCAGCTTGTCGAGCTCGCGCCAGGACAGGATCGCGTCGACGATGGGATGGACGTCACGGAGCTTCTCCAGGACGCTCGCGTCGGTGGAGAGCTGACCCTTCGGGGTCTTCTTCCCCGGCGACAGCTTCAGCTTGTCGTACAGGATCGCCCGCAGCTGCGGAGGCGAGTTCAGGTTGAACTCCTCCCCGGCGAGCTCGTAGATCTGCGCCTGCAACGTCGCCATCGTGTCCCGGACGCCCTCGGCCATCTCGTCGAGGTACGCGACGTCCAGGGCGACGCCGTTCGCCTGCATCCGCGCGAGGACCGAGGACAGCGGGAGCTCGACCTCGTCCAGCAGGCGGCGGAGCCCGGCCTTGTCGATGCGTTCGTCGAGCACCGGCGCGAGCAACGCCACCGCGGCGGCCTCCGCCGCCGTCCGACGCCACGCGTCGCCGAACAACTGTCCCTCGACCTCGTCCGCGACCGAGCCGAGGACGTCGGTCCCCAGGTACTGCTCGCTCAGCGGCTGGAGCTCGAAGCTCGAGCCGGCCGGGTCGAGCAGGTAGGCCGACAGCATCGTGTCGGTCCGGACGCCCGCGAGCGATCGGCCCTCCGCCACCACGGCCGTCTCGAAGTCCTTCGCGTCGTGGAGCCACGTGGCCACCGCGTCGTCCGCCAGCGCCTCCGCGAACGCCCCCAGATCGCCCGCCTCCGCGTACGCCGCCTGCCCCCCGCCCATCGAGACCGCGATCCCGCGCACCTCGCGCCCCTCCAGGTCGAGGCGGAGCGCCTTCGGTCCGTCGGCCACGACGAGCTCGACCGCCTCGGCCACGTCGACCCGCCGCAGGTCGAGCTCGGCCACCTCGACGGCGGGCTTGGCGCTCCTGCCCGCCTCCTCGAGGCGTTCGAACAGCGTCCGGAACTCGAGCGAGGTGAACAGTCGCCGGATGGCCTCAAGGTCCCACTCCCCCATCACCGCGTCGTCAGGCTCGAGATCCACGTCAACGTCGGTGTTCAGTTCGGCCAGCTCCTTGTTGAGCGCGAGCTGTTGGCCGGCCGACGAGATCGACTCCTTGAGCTTGCCCTTCAGCTCGTCGGTGCGGGTCATCAGCTCCTCGACCGAGCCGAAGTCCTGCACGAGCTTGGTCGCCGTCTTCTCGCCTACGCCGGGCACCCCCGGGATGTTGTCCGAGGCGTCCCCCTTGAGTGCGACGTAGTCGAGGTACTTCTCCGGCGGGAGCCCGAACCGCTCCGTCACGGCCTCGACGTCGTAGCGCCGGATGTCGGAGATGCCCTTGACGTTGAACATCACGGTGAGTCCCGGCCGCACCAGCTGGAAGAAGTCTCGATCCGCGGTCACGATCACGACCTCGATGCCCCGCGCGAGCGCCCGCAGCGCCAGCGTCGCGATCGCGTCGTCCGCCTCGTGGCCCTCGATACCGATCACGGGGATCCGCAGGGTCTCGAGCACCTCGACGATCAGCCCCAGCTGCTGGCGGAACTCGTCGGGGGTCTCGGGCCGCCCGGCCTTGTACTCGGCGTACTTGTCCAGCCGCACCGTGGGCCTGCCGACGTCGAACGCGACCGCGATCAGGTCCGGGCGCTCCTCCGCGAGCAGCTTGATCAGCATCGAGGTGAAGCCGTAGACGGCGTTCGTCACCTGGCCCGAGGTCGTCGCCAGCGACGGCGGGAGCGCGAAGAACGCGCGGTAGGAGAGGCTGTGGCCGTCGAGGAGGAACAGCCGCCTCGGCGGATCGGCGGCGCGAGGGGTCACGCGCGGCATCCTAGCGCGGTGGGACGACACGCATCGCGCGACCTGATCTCGTTCGGCGACGCCGGGCCGGATCGGATACCCGCTGGTCATGGCGCGACGGCGAAGGTTCAACGATGTCTCCGGAACGAACGTCGGAACCGCGAGGTCGTTATGTCACTCTTTCTTCATCGCGAACGCGCGCGCCGCTACCTGCAACGTCGCTCGGAATGCCCTGCAGCCCAACCGTTCCCATCGCGTTGACAGGCAGCAGGCACGTCGCTACATTTCGCTCCGGTCCCGAGCGGCCGCTGGGACCGGGAGGCGGAAAAGCGCCTCCGTCGGAGTGGATCGGACGAGGGGGCGCGAGTCTCCGAGAGCGTTCCACCGAGGCGGAGGAGGCGACGGTTCCCGGGAGTCCGGGTCGCTTGGGGCCACCTTTTGACGGGTCGAGGAACCGAGTAGACAACGCTCGCGTATGGGGAAGGCGTGAGCGGATCCAAAGGTTCCTCGGCCCGTCGATCCGTGTCCGGGCCCCCAACCCGTCGACGCGGATCCGCTTCGAACCTCCTGCGACTCACTCCGGCGAGATGACGATCACGCCCTTCATCCCGAACGCCGCCAGGTGGATCCGGCAGAACAGCTCGTAGCGACCCGGTTCGAGCCGGTCCCCGATCGAGTGGATCACGACCTGCCCGCCCGGCCGGACGTCCCGCGAGAACCCCAGCGCCGGGATCGTGACGTTGTGCAAGTTCCGGCCCTGGTTGCGGACGATCAGGTCGCGGCCCGGGCCGATCGGCAGGGTGGGATGGGCGTCGTGGAAGTGATAGTCGATCGCCGTCACGACGTAGGGCCGAACCTCGGTCTGCGACATGGCCGCGAACAGGACCAGAGTCGCAACGGCGGCGACGAGCGCCAGGAGACGTGCCGAGGACGACCGCATCGTGACCGGTCTACAACACCTTGGCCAGGAACTGGCGGAGACGATCGGTCTGCGGGTGGTAGAACATCTCGCGCGGCTCGCCCTCCTCGGCGATCCGGCCCTCGTCCAGGAACAGCATCCGGCTCCCGACCTCGCGGGCGAACCCCATCTCGTGCGTGACCACCATCATCGTCATGCCGTCGCCCGCCAGCCGGATCATGACCTCGAGGACCTCGCCGACCAACTCGGGATCCAGCGCCGAGGTGACCTCGTCGAACAGCATCATCGTCGGCTGCATCGCCAGCGCCCGAGCGATCGCGACCCGCTGCTGCTGGCCCCCCGAGAGCTGGCCCGGGTAGGCGTTGACCTTGTGGCCCATCCCGACCCTCGCGAGCTGGTCCATCGCGCGGTCGTGTGCCTCGTCGTTCGATAGACCGAGGACCTTGTCGAGCGCAAGGGTGACGTTGCGCAGGGCCGTCATGTGCGGGAACAGGTTGTAGGCCTGGAACACGATCCCGATATGCGTCCGGACCTCGTTCAGGTTCGCCCGGACGTCGGTGATGTCCCGGTCCTCGAAGTACACCCGGCCCGTCGTGGGCTCCTCGAGCATGCTGACGCAGCGAAGCAACGTCGACTTGCCCCCACCGGAAGGGCCGACGACCACGACCACGTCTCGCTGGTGCATCGTCAGGTCCACCCCTTTGAGGACGTGCAGGTTCCCGAACCACTTGTGGACATCCTCGAGCTTGACCAGCGGCTCCCCGACGCCCTGGGTCTGCGAACGTGCGGGCGCGGCCGTTTCCGTCACCCCCCGGCCCCGGCGATCCCGACCAGACCGCTCCGCAGCCGCTTCTCGGCGGCGTTCACGAGCCGGATCAGCGGGAGCGTCACGATCAGGTAGGCGATGGCGGCCACGGTGAAGAACGTGGCGTTGAACGTGGCCGACTGTCCCTCCCTGGCCGTCGTGAAGATGTCGTATTCGCTCGCCGTGAGCCCGAGGACGATCACCAGTGCCGTGTCCTTGATCAGGATCACGAACTCGTTCATCAGCGGGGGGATCACCCGGCGCACCGCCTGCGGGACGATCGCGTAGCGCATCGCCTGGAAGTAGCTCATGCCCAGCGAACGGGCGGCCTCGATCTGCCCGCGTTCGATCGACTGGATCCCGGCCCGGAACACCTCGGCAGCGTACGCACCAGTGTTCAACGCGAACACGATGATCGCCACCACGAACGCCGACAGATGCAAGCCGAACCCGAAGAGGAGGAGGAAGTACCCGGTGACCAGCTGCCAGATCAGCGGCGTCCCGCGGAAGAAGTTGATGTAGGTCCGCGCCGGAGCTCTGACCGCCCGACGCTGCGAGAGCACCAGGATCCCTAGGACCAGGCCGATCACGATGCCGCCCATCTCGCCGGCGAACGCCAGGATGATGGTATTGAGGGCACCTCGGACGAACGCGGCTCCGTACCCCTGGAGATCCGCGAAGTTGAGGAAGTGCTTCGCGAAGAGACCAGGGGTCGCTGATCGGAACCACACGATCGCCAGGGCCAGGAGCACGGCTTGCGAGCCCAGCACCGCCCCCGTGATCGCCTCATCGCGTCGACGCTTGCTGTCCATCCGACGGTACGTGGAGGCCCCGAGCACCAGCGCAGTGCCCCCGAGTCCGATCCCTAGGTAGAGGGCCCCCGTCGTGAGGGGGTCGCCGAGGGCCTCGACGATGTTGCAGACGCCGATCGCCCCGTTGTCCGAGGGCGAGATCTGCTCGTCGAGGCAGTTCTGCGTCAGGACCCGATCGGAGAGCGCGTAGTTCAGCTGCGAGACGACCAGGCCGAGGGCGATCACCACCAACGAGGCGATGCCCAACGCGAAGATCGCCGCCGGCAACGGAGCCGTGGGTCCTCGGACGTCCGGGGCGACCTCGGGCTCGATCGAAGGAGCTTCCCGTACGACCATGCGTCACCTCCGTGGATGCAAGGGCCCGCGCGGGTTCGCGCGGGCCCTTGCGATCGAACGGTTCGTCAGGAACTCGGTGCGAACTCCGGCGGCAGGGAGTCGGGCGGGAAGTACTTGCCGTAGATCGTGGCGTAGGTCCCGTCCGCGACCATCTGACCGAACACGAAGTTCACGGCCTCTCGCAGGTCGGGGTTCGACGGCGAGAACGCGAGCCCGTAGTGCTCGTTGGTCTCGATGTCCTGCACGACCGAAAGCGCCGGAAGGTCCTTCACGATCTCGACGGAGGCCGTCTTGTCGTTGATGACCCCGACCACGTTGCCCGCCTCGAGGTCGCGGAACGAGTCCGGCGACGCCGTGAAGGTCTTGAGCTCGACGCCCTGCGGCACGAGGTTCTCCTCCGCCCAGATCTTGCCCGTCGTCCCCTTCTGGACCCCGACCACGTCGCCCTGGCCCAGCTGGTCGGTCGAGGTGATGTCGGGCGTCTCCTGCGTGTTCACCGTCAGGGACTGCAGCGCGTTGTAGTACGGGACCGAGAAGTCCACGACCTGTTCGCGCTCGTCCGTGATCGTGGAGGCCGCGGCCACCATGTCGAACTGGTCACCGGCCACCGCCGTGAAGATCGTGTCGAAGTCGGCCTTGACCCACACGACCTCGAGTCCGAGGCGACTGGCGATCTCGGTGGAGATGTCCACGTCGAAGCCGGTCTCGACGCCGTTATCGACCGACTCGAACGGCGGGTAGTCCAGGCACGAACCGACCGTGAGCTTGCCGTCCTCGATCGTCGTGAAGGCCGGGATCCCGGTCGTCCCCGTCGCGCCGGTCGTGCCGGTCGCGGTCGCGCCCGACGCTCCCGTCGAGCCCTCGTTATCGTTGCTCGCGCAGGCAGCCACGATCAGCGCGAACACCGCGATCAGCGCTGCCAACCAGATCCTCGTCCGCTTCACCGCTTTCCCCCTCCTCAGACTCGACCCGTGCGTAGGGATCCGAAGGGCCTATCCTCCCCCGAATCGGGTCCCTCGCTCAACCTCCTGCCGTGCACCGGTTCCCATCAGATCTCGTCCCAGCCGGCCCGGACCCACCGCCCGCCCTCGACCCGATACAACCGGAGCAGGGCCCTCGGTTCGAGCGGCTCACCGTCGGCCCGGAACCGATGCGTCCCCTCCAGGCCGTCCACGGTCGTTAGCCCGCCGAGCGAACGAGCCACCAACGCGCGCGTGATCCCCTCGGTCCCCGCCGCGCGCAGGATCAGATGCGCCGCGTCCCAGCCCTCGACCGCGTAGGCGCCGGGGGCGACGCCGTGCTCGGACTGGTAGTTCTGGATGAACCGCCGGGCCGCGAGGTCGGTCGACGTCGAGACGTTCGCACAGGCGCAGAGCGCGAACGCGCCGTCGGCCGCCGTCCCGGCCGTCGACAGGAAGTCGGGATCGAGCAGCCGGTCGCCGCCGACGAACGCGACCTCCAGCGGCCCGAGCGCTCGCGCCGCCTGCGCACCTGCGTTCGGGCCCCCGGCCCAGATCACCACGTCGCACCCCGTCTCGCCCACGACCTCCGCCGCGGCCGAGGGGTCGATCGCGCGAGCCGTCGCACCCGGGAGCGCGTCGGACAGCAGCCCGAACAGCGGATCGGGCGGGGGATCGTCGGACAGAACGCAGGCGCTCGAACGGCGGAGTCTCCCGGCCAACGTGTCGGCGACCGTCGCGAGCGGCGCCACCATCCTGACGAACGCTCGCCGCCCGTCGCCGGCCCCGAGACCGGACAGGCTGAGGACCGGCAGGTCGGTGTCGAGCTCGGCCTCGTCGCCGTTGACGCCCGGGGCCACGATCACGCCCACGTAGCTCGGATCGGCGTCGATCGATCCGAGCTCGGCCGAGTCCTGTGTGAGGTCGAACTCCTCGAGCTCGACCGGCGCGGCGGTGGGGTCCTGCAGGGTCGCCGTCTCGAACGCCAGACGGATCGCCTGCAGCGCGGGCAGCGCATGCTCGTCAGCGTCGGGAACGCTCAGGTCACGCACGTACGCGACCTTGACCACCGGCGCGGGCGACGCCGGACCCGTGAGGGGATCGTAGGGCGCCGCCGTCTCGCACGCGGCGAGCAGCGTCACGGCCGTGAGCGCGATCGACCATCGAGCGAGTATCACGCCTCCCTTTCCGCGATGCGGCGCACGTACCACCGGTACCTCAGGTATACGACGCCCATACCGATCAGAGCGCTGCGCACACCAGAGGCTACGCGGGCGGCGGCGGCATCCACGGGTCGGGCCGGCGAGGGCCGTAGACTGGCCGCACCGCCGGGGTGATGGAACTGGCAGACATGATGGCCTCAAAAGCCATTGCGCGGAAGCGCGTGCGGGTTCGAATCCCGCCCCCGGCACTCAGACGACGTGGCCTTCGCGGACGAGGTCGCCCCCTTCGAACCGTTCGAGGCCCAGGGTCGAGATGTCGACGGTCGTCGCCGCTCCCCCGACGATCAGCTCGGCGAGGAGCTTGCCGACCACCGGCGCGTGCTGGAAGCCGTGGCCGCTGAAGCCGTTCGCGAGGTAGAAACCCCGGACGCCCGGCGCCTCGCCGATGATCGGATGGCGGTCCGGGGTCATCTCGTACAGCCCGACCCACGAGTGCTCCACCGAGGCCTCCTCGAGCGGCGGGAAGATCCCGAGCGCGGTCGGCAGGAGCTCGTCGGCGATGAAGCTCTCGTCCGTCGTGGTCTCGAACGAGGGACGCTCGGACGCCCCGCCCATGCCCATCAGCACGCCGGCGCCCTCGCGGTGGAAGTAGAAGCTCGTCACTGCGTCGATCACCAGCGTGCGTCGTTCGGGCGCGCCGGGGAACGGGCCGGTGACCAGGACGTGCCGGGGGATCGGCTCGAGCGGCAGGTCCACACCCGCCGTGGCGGCCAGGACCCCCGCCCACGGCCCCGCGGCGTTGACGACGACGCCCGCATCGACCGCACCGACACTCGTGTCCACCCCCAGCACCCGGCCCCCGTCGGTCCGAACGCCCAGGACCGCGACGCCGAGCTCGATCTGAGCGCCCGCGCGCCGCGCGAGGTTGGCGTACCCCTGGGTGAGGCCCGATGGGTCGGCGATCCCGTCCCTCGGCCCGTACGTCGCCCCTACCAGGCCTTCGATCGCGATCCCGGGCGCCAGCGCGGCCGCCTCCTCCGGCGTGAGGATCTCGGCCTCGACCCCGAGGGACGCGTGGAGCTCGTTCGCCGAGAGGAAGTCGCGCCACAAGGCCTCGTCCCGCACGAGGAATAGGTAGCCATCCTGTGCGATGTCGAGGGGGAGCCCGTGCTCCTCGGTGAACCCGGTGATCATCGGGACGCTCGCCTGAGACAGGCACACGTTGATCGCGCTCGAGAACTGGTACCGGAAGCCTCCGGCGCACGCGCCGGTCGAGCCCGCCGCGACGTGGTCCGCGCGCTCGAGGACGAGGACGCGCCCAGCGCCGGCGGCGGCGAGGTGGTAGGCGGCGCTCGCGCCGACGACCCCCGCCCCCACCACGACGACGTCGGCGGTCCGGTTCATGAGGACGCCCCGGTCGAGCGCGAGGGCCCGATCGCGTCCGAGGGAACGGTCAACTCAGAGCTCCCCGAGGTATGCCTCTCGCATCAAGGGGTTGTCGAGCAGGTTCTGCGCCGTGTCCGCGAGCACGACCTGCCCCGTCTGGATCACGTAGCCGCGGTCGGCGATCGAGAGCGCCATGTTCGCGTTCTGCTCCACCACGAAGACCGTGCGACCCAGCGCCCGGATCTGCTTGATGATCTCGAAGACCTGCTCGACCAGGATCGGCGCGAGCCCCATCGACGGCTCGTCCATGAGCAGGACCTTCGGATCGGCCATCAGCGCTCGTCCCATCGCGACCATCTGTTGCTCGCCGCCGGACAGCGTCCCGGCTTTCTGCTTGAGACGCTCGCGGATCCGCGGGAACGTCTCGAGCACCCTCTCCCGATCCTCCGCGATCTTCGGCTTGTCCTTGCGCTGGTACGCGCCGAGATCCAGGTTCTCCGAGACGGTCATGTTCGCGAAGAGCCGGCGGTTCTCCGGGACCATGGAGATCCCTTTCGAGACGACCTCGGACGTCGGGATCCCCGTCACCACCTCGCCGTCGAGCACCACGTCGCCCTCGGTCGGCTTGACGTACCCGAGGATCGTCTTGAGGGTCGTGGTCTTCCCGCTGGCGTTCCCGCCGAGCAGGCAGACCATCTCGCCGGGGTAGATCTCGACGTTCACGTTGCGGAGCACGGCGACCAGCCCGTAGTGGGTGCTCACGTCGCGAAGCTCCAGGACCGGACGTCGATCGCCGTCGTCTTCCGGGGTCGGTTCGGCGGGTGTCGGCAGCGCGGCGGTGTCGACCGGCTGGACGTCGACCCCGGTCTCGGCGGGATCGACGCCCGGGGTCTCGGTCGTCGGTGCGTCGCCGCTCATCCGACCGCCTTGGTCCCGAGGTACGCCTCGATCACCTGGGGATCGTTCGCGACTTCGTCGTAGGTCCCCTCCGCGATCTTGCGTCCGTAGTCCAGGGCCACGACCCGGTCGGAGACGCCCTTGACCACCCGCATGTCGTGCTCGATCACCAGGACCGTGAGCCCGAGCTCGTCGCGCATCCGCACGATGTGGTCGCGGAGCTCGAGCGTCTCGCGCGGGTTCATCCCCGCCGTGGGCTCGTCCAACATCACGAGCGCCGGGTCCGTCGCGAGCGCCCGCGCCATCTCGAGCCGCCGCCGGTTCGCGTACGAGAGCGCGGAGGCGGGCTGCTCTTCCCGGTAGCCGGCCAGACGTGTGCCGAAGAACCCCAGGCTCTCGCGCGCCCGCGTTCGGATCCGCTCCTCCTCGCGGCGCGTGCCCGGCAGGCGGAACACGGAGCCGACGACGCCGGACTTGGTCCGGCAGTGCTGGCCGACCATCGCGTTCTCCAGGATCGTCATGTTGGGGAACAGGTGCACCGTCTGGAACGTGCGTGCGATGCCGAGCTTGGTGATCTGGTTCGGGGCCAGCCCCACGACGTTGGCGCCGCGGAACCGGATGTCGCCGTCGTCGGGTTCGTACAGGCCGGTGACGACGTTGAACATCGTGCTCTTGCCGGCGCCGTTAGGGCCGATGACCGAGACGATCTCGCCCGGGTCGACGTGGAAGGTGAGCCCCGACAGCGCGTACAGGCCGCCGAAGTGCTTCGCGACGTCCGTGAGCTCGAGCAGGTGCTCGGGGTCGCTCACTCGAGATCCTCCTTCTCGACACCGAGGCTGCCGCCCGGCAGCACCGCCGCGACGGCCTCGGACTCCGCGCCCGCCTTCGTCGCCCAGGCGTCCTGGGTGACCTCCTCCTCCGCCAGCTCCCGGCTGCGCCGGACGTTCGGGATCAGGCCCTGTGGCCGCAAGATCATGATCGCGACCAAGGCGCCCCCGTAGATCAGAGCCCGATACTCCTCGAACTCACGTAGGAGCCCCGGGAGCCCGAGCAGCACCAGTGCTCCAACCACCACGCCGGGGATGCTCCCCAGCCCGCCGATGATCACGACGGCGAGGGCCGTGATCGACACGGTGATCTCGAAGCTCGCCGGCGTGAGCGACCCGATGCTCACCGCGAACAGCGCGCCGCCGAGCGATCCGATCGCGCCCCCGAGCGCGAACGCGAGCAGCTTGAACTTCGTCGTGCTGATCCCCATCGCATCGGCGACCTGTTCGTCCTCCCGCATCGCGTTCCACGCCCGACCGATCCGCGACCTCGATAACCGCCACGAGACGAACGCCGCAAGCAACACGAACGCGAGCGCCAGGTAATAGAAATGTTGGGGGTTGTCCTGGAAGTTCAGGCCGAAGACCTCGGCCTTGGTGACGCCCCGCATCCCCTGCGGCCCGCCGATCAGCGGCTGGGCCCACTTCGACGCCGTGATCACGCTCACGATCTCGCCGAGCCCGAGCGTCACGATCGCGAGGTAGTCCCCGCGCAGGCGGAGCACCGGGGCACCGATCAACAGACCGACGCCCGCGGCCAGCAGCGCGACGATCCACACCGCCACGAAGAAATTCAGGTCGGCGGACAGCGCCGGCGTCGCCGCGCCGGTCGTCGTGTTGAGGAAGGCGCCGGTGAGCACGCCGGTGGTGTAGGCGCCGAACGCGAAGAAGGCCACGTAGCCGAGGTCGAGCAGGCCGGCGTACCCGACCACGATGTTCAGACCGAGACCGAGCAGAACGTAGATCATCACCTGCCCGAGCACCTCGGAGATCACGGTGCCCAGCAGGAGCGGCAGGATCGCCAGGATCGCCAGGATCGCCACCAGCAGCCCGAGCCTGGCGGCCGGCGCCTGCTGCATGCTCTTGCGGACGCGTTCGCGCGAGCGGCCCTCGTCGCGGTTCCAAGCTGCGTTCGCCCCGGCCGCGATCACGAACACGACGAGGCCGCCGAGGAACGTGAGCCCGCTCCCGCGCGCGTACAGCCAGTCGGCCTCGAACCCGAGCTCGACGAACACGATCGGGACGATCCGCTGGAGGAGACCGAACAGGATCACGGCGAGGAGCCCCGCCGTCGCGGGCCTGCGGATCGCCACGGGTGCGGTGCGGGCGAAGCCGCCCACGACGCCGCCCACGACGCAAAGGCCGATCAGGATGGGCAGGCCAGCCGGCACGCCCTTGTCGAACGTCAGGAAGTCGATCAGCGGCTCGGTGACGGCGACGAAGACCTCGCGGATCCGGTCGACGCCGAACCAATCGGCGAACCAGATCGCCACGGAGAAGAACGCCCCGCCCACGAGCGCGGACACCGCCCCCACGGCGAGCCCGCTGCGCAGCTCGACCGACCGGCGTACCCCGGCGACGACCCTCGGACGGGTCACGGCGAACGCGGCGACGAACGCCGGGGCGACGATCAGCACCCGGCCGAGCGTGATCTGCTCCCCCACCAGCTCGAGGTCGGCGAACTTCGTGTACAGCCCGACGAGCGCGACGTAGATGGCACCGGCGCCGCCGAGCAGACCGGCTCGGACGATCGAGCGCGTCGGGACCTCGCCCATCACACCTTCTCCGCCTCGCTCGATCCGAGCAGACCGCCCGGCCGGAAGATCAGGACGAGGACGAGGACGAGGAACGTGAACGCGTCCTTCAGCTGGAACGAGGAGGGGATCCCGTAGCCGGTGAGGATCAGCGCCGGACCGACCGACTGCAGGAGCCCGAGCATGACGCCGCCGAGCGCCGCTCCCGAGATGCTGCCGATCCCACCGAGCACGGCCGCGGTGAACGCCGCGATCCCGACCCGGAACCCCATCGTGAAGCTCACCGATTCGAACGTGATCGAGAACAGCACCGCGGCGACACCCGCCAGCAGGCCGCCGATCGCGAACGTCGTCACGATCACACGGTCGACGCGGATCCCCATCAGGCTCGCGATCTCGCTGTCGGCCGCGACCGCTCGCATCGACTTCCCGGTCTTGGTCTTGGCGACGAACAGCGACAGCACCGTGACCGCCACGATCACGGTGACGAGCACGACGACCTGGATCCGGTCGACCTCGACGCCGAAGATCGTCCAGGTGCCATCCAGCGCCTCCGGCACGCCGAACCCACGGCTCTGCGACCCGAAGAAGCCTCGAGCGGTGTTCGCCAGGAACAGCGACGCGCCGATCGCTGTGATGAGGGGGACCAGCCGGGGAGCGTTCCGGAGCGGGCGGTAGGCGATCCGTTCGAGCAGGACCGCCACGCACATCGAGGTCAGCATCGCGATGATCAGCAGCAGCGCCAGCGACAGCACCGGGTTGCTGTTCAGGAACCCGCTCTGCTCCCAGGCGTCGGAGAAGAAGAACGCCCCGAACGCGCCGAACATGAAGACCTCGCCGTGCGCGAAGTTGATCATCCGCAGGATGCCGTAGACCAGCGTGTAGCCGAGCGCGATCAGCCCGATGATCGCCCCCTGGGCCAGGCCCAGGATGATGAAGTTCTTCCACGTGGTCGTGGAGTACCGCTCGTCGGCCGGGAGGGTGAGTGTCTTGTAGGCGCCGATGGCGACCACGGCCAGGATCACGACCGAGAGCAGGATGAGGATGAGCCGGCGCCAGGGCAGGCGTTCGAGCCAACCGAGTTCCGCGGCGCGAACCTGGTCGTCGGTGGCGGTGGCCATCCGCGGGAGCCTAGTCCATCCTCAGAGGCACCGCTTCGCCCCCAGAGGCACCGCTGCGGGCGGGCCCGGAGGCCCGCCCGCAGCGTGTGGTGCCGTTCGAACTAGATGACGTCGGCCAGCGTCTTGGTCTCCGAGAAGACCGGGTCGGTCGGGTCCACTCCACCCTCAACCGGCCAGTGGTCGTACTGGAAGACACCGATGGTGACGTCGGTCGCGCAGTCCCCGAGCGGGGTGCACGTGATCGTGCCCGTGACGCCCTCGTAGCCGCTCGTCGCGAACAGTGCGTCCTTCAGAGCGGTGCGCGAGATCGTCAGGTTCCCGCTGCCGTCGTCCACCGCCGTGGCCTCGATCGCGTCGAACAGGATGTTCGTCGCGTCGAACGCGTGGGCGTTGAACACCGACGTGGGCTCGCCGAACTGGTCCGTGTAGGCGGGGAGGTAATCGTTCTTGTAGAAGTCCCCACCCTGGAACGCGGTCACGTCCGGCGACGACGCGTAGTAGTCGTAGTCCTTGATCGGAGCTCCGACGGTGTCCAGGAACGAACTCTCGAGGCAACCGTCCGAACCGATCTGGACGGTTCCCTTCGCCAGGATATCCGAGCCCTGCGTGTAGCTCAGGGCGCAGACCGGGTTGAAGTTCGGTCCGTAGACGACGCCCGGGTTGGTCTGAGCGATGTTAGTGAACACCGGACCGAGGTCCGTGTCACCGCTGTTGACCTGCTCCGTGTCGGTGATCGTACCGCCGAGCGCCTCGAAGTTGTCGCGGAAGGCCGCGGCCAGTCCGTCGGCGTAGGGGCTCTCGTCGTTGATCGTCGCGGCGCTGTCGATGCCGAGCTTCGTGAAGACGAAGTCGGCCACGATCGCGCCCTGGATCTTGTCGTTGTGCGCCGTGCGCAGGTAGAAGGGCTGGTGCGCCTCCTCCGACGTCAGGCCCGGGTTCGTATTCGAGGGCGAGATCAGGATGATGCCCTTGTCACTGAGGATCGTGTCGGCGACGCCGAGCGCCGCGCTCGAGCACGAGGTCCCGATAACGGCGACGATGTCCGGGTTGGCGGCGAGTGCGGTCGCACCGGCCTGCCCACCCTCCGCCGAGCACCCGTCGTCCTCCTGCTGGAGGGTCACGTCGTGCCCGAGCAGCTGACCCGGCGTGGCGTCGAACTTCTGGTCGAGGTAGTCGATCGCGAGCGAGACGCCGTTGTTGCTGTCCGTCCCTAGGAACGCGGTGTCCCCGGTGATCGAGAGCAACGACGCCAGCTGGATCGGATCGCCGGCGGCGATCTCCACGCACCCGAACTCATCGGATGCACAGTCCACTGCCCCGCCCGTGGCGGACGTGGCGCCGCTGCCACCGGTCGTGGTACCCCCGTCGTCGCTGCAGGCAGCGGCGATGAGGGACAGCGCTCCGAGGAGCGCCAGCATCGCGAAATACCTACGGTTCTTCATCCAACCCCCTTCCGAAGGTGTCCTACGATCGTGGTCGTACGCGAACGCATGTGAGGAACGGCGGTTCGCCCCCTTTCTCCCCTTCCGTCGGGGTGGTAACTACCACATTCCGCAGGTCGCGGGCCACCCTGGCCGTTCCGACGGTTCCTGAAGATGTACGGAACCTGGAGCACGCCCGGACTGCGTGAGGGAACGCTATCCGGCCCGCGCCGCCGTTCGGAACGCGCGGGCGACCCCCAGGGCGGACGCCGTGTCGCCGTCGAGCAACGGACGGACGAGCGCGCTCCCCACCACCACGCCGTCGGCGAACGAGCACGCCTCGGCGGCGTGCGAGGGCTCGGCGATCCCCACCCCGACCAGGAGCGGGCGCGACGTGAGCGGTCGCAGGCGGCCCACGAGCTCGGCCGCCGTCTCCGCCAGCCGGTCCCGCGCGCCCGTCACTCCATAGGTCGCCACGCAGTACACGAACCCTCGCGAGGTCTCGCCGATCGACCGCAGCCGGTCGTCCGGGCTGCCGGGGGCCGCGAGGAAGACGGGCGCGACCGAGGCTCGCGCGCAGGCATCGGTCCAGTCGCCGGCCTCGTCCACCGGCAGGTCGGGGACGATCACGCCGCTCACGCCGGCGTCCACGCAGGCCCCAAGGAACGCGTCGTGGCCGGCATGCCAGACCGGGTTCGCGTAGGTCATGACCGCGATCGGCACCTCGAGCCCGGCCTCTTTGATCGTGCCGAGCACGCTCGACGGCGTGGCGCCGTCCTCGAGCGCACGCCGCGACGCCTCCTGGATCACCGGTCCGTCCATCACCGGATCGGAGAAGGGGATCCCTACCTCGATCGCGTCGGCCCCGGCCTCCTCGAGCCCGCGCAGCAGGTCCGCATCGACGCCGGCCAGTCCGCCGGTCACGTACGGGACGAAGGTGCGACCGCCGGCGTCCAACCGCGCTCGCAGGGCCGTCTCGAGATCACGCATGCGACGCCCCCGGGACCGAGCCCAGCGCGGCCAGCACGGTTTCGAGGTCCTTGTCACCCCGGCCCGACAGGTTGACGAGCACGAGCGAGCCCTCGGCGAGCGGGCGACGCAGGAGCCAGCCGATCGCGTGGGCTGGTTCGAGGGCCGGCAGGATGCCCTCGAGCGTCGCGAGGGCGCGGAAGCCATCGAGCGCCTCGGAGTCGGTGACCGAGTCGTACGTGGCACGGCCGCTGTCCTTGAGGAACGCGTGCTCGGGACCCACGCCCGGGTAGTCCAGCCCGGCTGAGATCGAATGCGTCGGCACCACCTGTCCCTGTTCGTCCTGCAAGAGGTAGGAGTACGAGCCGTGGAGCACTCCCGGCCCGCCGAGCGTGAGCGACCGGCAGTGCTCGCCGAGCCCGTCCCCCCGACCGCCCGCCTCCACCCCGACCAGGCCCACGTTCGGGTCCGACACGAAGGCCTCGAAGATCCCGATCGCGTTGCTCCCTCCGCCGACGCAGGCGACCACGACGTCGGGATCGCGGCCCTCGCGTTCGCGGATCTGGATCTTCGCCTCGTCGCCGATCACCCGCTGGAGGTCGCGCACGAGTTCCGGGAACGGGTGCGGTCCCGCGACCGACCCGAGGACGTAGTGCGTGTCCAGCACGCTCGCCGCCCAGTCCCGCAGCGCGTCGTTCAGCGCGTCCTTGAGCGTCCGGCTCCCGGAGGTGACCGTAACGACCTCGGCGCCGAGCAGCTGCATCCGGGCGACGTTCGGAGCCTGCCGAACGGTGTCCTCCTCGCCCATGTAGACCACGCACGGCAGACCGAACAGCGCACAGGCCGTCGCGGTCGCGACCCCGTGCATCCCGGCCCCGGTCTCGGCGATGATCCTGCTCTTGCCCAGGCGACGGGCGAGCAGCACCTGACCGAGCGTGTTGTTGATCTTGTGCGCGCCCGTGTGGTTCAGGTCCTCGCGCTTGAGGTAGATGCGATAGCCGGTCGCCTCCGACAACCGCGGCGCGAACGTCATCGCGGACGGGCGGCCGACGAAGTCCCGTAGCAGCGCGTCGAGCTCGCCGCGGAAGCCGGGGTCGTCCCGGAGGCTCGACCAGGCGGCGGCGAGCTCGTCCAGCGCCGGGATCAGGACCTCGGGCACGTACCGGCCGCCGTACGCGCCGAAGCGTCCTCGCTCGTCGGGAAGGGTCTCGAGCGTGCTCACGTCGCGCCCAGGAGCGATCGGATCGCGGCCGCGGGGTCGGGGGACCGCATCAGCGCCTCGCCCACCAGCACGGCCCGGGCGCCGGCGTCGATCGCTCGCTCGACGTGCTGGCGGGTCGACACCCCACTCTCGAGGACCGCCACGCGTTCGGAGGGGACCTTCGACAGCAGCGCCAGGGCGCGTTCGACGTCGACCTCGAGGGTCTCCAGATCGCGGGCGTTCACGCCCACGACCGGTGCCTCCGTCGCGAGCGCCTTGGCGAGGTCCTCCTCGGAATGGGTCTCGACCAGCGTGCCGAGCCCGAGGTCTTCGGCCGCGGCCAGCATCCCCTTGAGCTCTAGCTCCGACAGCGCCGCGGCGATCAAAAGGACGGCGTCGGCGGCCACGGCCCGGGACTCGATCACCTGAGCGGGGTGGACCAGGAAGTCCTTGCGAAGCACCGGCAGGTCCACCGCGAGCCGCGCCGCGCGGACGTCCGCGAGCGACCCGTTGAACCGCGTCGGCTCGGTCAGCACCGAGATCGCGGCTGCGCCACCGTCCTCGTAGGCCCGCGCCTGGCTCGCGAGGTCCGGCTCGGCGATCACCCCGGCCGACGGGGACGACCGCTTGTACTCGGCGATCACGGCCGGCACCGTGATGCCCCGCAACGCGTCCTCGAACGGCCGGGGCGGCGGGAGGTGCATCGCGAGCGCCATCAACCTCGACTCGTCGAGCGGCTCGCGTTCGAATCGGCGCCGGAGCTCGTCGACCAGGTCGGTGAGGAAACCCATGGGCCGCAAGTCTACGCAGGCGACGCGCCGCGCCCGCCACGGCACGGATCGCGACGTCAGGCGACCGCGGCGATCGCGGCCGCGAGATCGAGCCCCTCGTACAGGGCCCGCCCGATCACGGCGCCCTCGATCCGGCCGCCCAGCGCCGCGACTGCCCGAAGGTCCTCCTCACCACGGATCCCGCCGGCCACCACGACCGGCACCGGCGAGTACCCGGCGAACGCCCAGATCCCGTCGAGGTCCGGACCCTTCAGCCCGCCGACACGCCCGACCTCGGTGAACAGGTAGCGCCGGACCTCGAGACCGGCCAGCCACACGAGCAGGTCCCACAGTGGGAGCTCGAGGTCGGTGCCCCGCGGACGCACGGTGTGCTCGTCCGCCTCGATCCCCACGACGAGCCGGTCGCCGAACCGCCGGACGAGCTCCTCGGCCCCGCCGCGATCGTGCAGGGCGGCCGATCCGAGCACGACCCTCTCGGCGCCCCGGGCGAGCAGCGCGTCGACCTGCTCCGCCGTGCGGACGCCGCCGCTCGCCTGAACGGCCACCCCCAGCTCGCTCACGGCGCGCAGTACGTCGCCGTTCCCGAGATCGCCCGAGCGCGCGAGATCGACGTCGACCACGTGGAGGTGCGTGGCCCCCGCATCGACGAAGGCCCTCGCGGCCGCCGATGGATCGGCGCCGAACGCCGACGCCGCGACCTGACCGGATCCCGTGACATGTACGAGCTTGCCGCCGGCGATGTCGAGCGCCGGGATCACCTCGAGGGGCATGGGTCCGAACGCTACCCGGCGGGCGTGGGCACGCCGACCGGGTTCGCGATGACGATGACGTCGTCGGGTTCGAGCGGCGCCAGACGCACGGCCTCGGGGCCGAGCAGCACCCGGAGCTCGGAGAGCAGGCCGGCGCCCGGTTCGACCCGGAAGGTGCCGACGTCGAAGGGGCGCACACCCTGCGACGAATGGAACCGCACCTGCACCGGTGACGAGCCCTTGTGCGCCGCGAGCAGCTCCTTGAGGGTGGCGATCACCGTCCCGGTGCAGCTCTGCGCTGTGAGGTCGACCACCAGCCGGCCTGCAGGAGGGCTCGGACGGCCGCCGTCGCCGAGGTCGGGCTCGGTGATCTCGACGGCGCGGAGCTGGAGCTCCTCGCCGCGGCCCCGCCGGTCGGCGCGACCCTTCACGAGCAGGATCGAGTCGTGCTCGAGCAGGTGCTGCAGGCTCTCGTACTGGCCGGGGAACACGACCACCATCACCCCCCCGGCCAGGTCCTCCAGGCGGAACTGCGCGTAGGGCTCGCCCTTCTTCGTGTAGCGGCGCGAGATCGAGGCAACGATCCCCGCGACCGTGACGAGGTCCCCGTCGCCCAGGCCTTCGGTCTCGGCGATCTCCATGTCCGCCAGCGCCGCCAGCCGCTCCTTCACCCCGAGCAGCGGGTGGTCGGTCACGAACTGCCCGAGCACCTCCTTCTCCAGGCGCAGGAGCGTCCGCTTGTCGAACTCGTCGGACGTGATCACGCCCTCGTCGATCTCGTTGGCCGCCTGCTCGCCGCCACCGAACAGCGAGAACTGCCCTGCGGCCTCGGCCTTGCGTTCGGCCGAGATCGGGACCGAGATCTTGTCCTGGTTCTCGACGAGCCCACGCCGCCGGTACCCGAACGAGTCGAACGCCCCGGCGTAGATCAGGCTCTCGAGCACCTTCTTGGTCAGGACCGAGGGATCCACCTTGCGGCAGTAGTCCGCGTACCCGGTGAACGAACCCTTCGCGCGCCGCGCCTCGATGATCTGCTGCACCGCGCCCGAACCCACGTTCCGCACCGCGGACAGGCCGTACCGGATCCTCGGCTCGCCGCTGGTCACCGGCGCGAAGTCCTGTTCGGACTCGTTGACGTCGGGGGGGAGTACCTCGAGCCCCATCAGCCGACAGGCGTTCAGGTAGAAGGGTTTGCGGTCCTTGTCGTCGCGGACGCTCGTCAGGATCGCCGACATGTACTCGACCGGGTGATTCGCCTTCAGGTACGCGGTCTGGTACGCGATGTAGCCGTACGCGCACGCGTGCGAGGCGTTGAACCCGTAGTCGGCGAACGGCTCCATCAGCTCGAACAGGTCCTGGCCCAACCGCTCCGGGTACCCGTTATCGACGCAGCCTTGGATGAACTTCTCGCGATGCACCATCAGCTTGGCGCGGATCTTCTTGCCCATCGCCTGGCGGAGCATGTCGGCCTCGGCCATCGAGTACCCGGCCATCCGCACCGCGATCTGCATCACCTGCTCCTGATAGACCATGATCCCGTACGTCGGGGAAAGGATCTCCTCCAGGTCCTGATGCGGGTACGACACCGGGCGACGCTGGTGCTTGCGTTCGGCGTACTCGACGTGCATCCCCGCGCTGAGCGGCCCCGGACGATAGAGCGCGACGAGCGCCATCAGGTCCTCGAACCGGTCGGGCGCGAGCTGCTTGATCAACGAGCGCATGCCGCCGCCCTCGAGCTGGAAGACCCCGGTGGTGTCGGCCCGGCAGAGCATCGCGTAGGTGTCGGCGTCGTCGAGCGCCACGTGGTCGATGTCGAGCTCGACGTCCCTGCGCCGCAGGTGAGAGAGCGTGTCCTCGATCACCGAGAGCGTCCGGAGGCCGAGGAAGTCCATCTTGAGCAGGCCGAGGTCCTCGACGCCGTGCATGTCGAACTGGGTGACGATCCGGCGCGAGTCGTCACGTGAGTCCTTCGAGAGCTTGAGGGGCAGGTACGTCACGAGCGGCGCGTCGCCGATCACGACACCGGCCGCGTGCACCGAGTCCTCTCGGCGGAGCCCCTCGAGCGCGCGAGCGGTGTCAACGATCTCGCGAGCCTCCGGCTCGCGCTCGTACGCGTCGCGGAGCTCGTGCGACAGCTGCAGGGCTTTCTCGATCGGCTCGTCGCGGCCCATGATCGCCGCCGGGTACATCTTGCAGAGCCGGTCGCCCACGCTCGCCGGGAACCCGAGCACGCGCGCGGCGTCGCGGATCCCCTGCTTCCCTTTGATCGTCTGGAACGTGATGATCTGCGCCACGCGGTCGCTGCCGTACTTCGAGGCCACGTACCGGATCACCTCGTCGCGCCGGCGCTCGTCGAAGTCCATGTCGATGTCGGGCATCTGGATCCGCCCGGGGTTGAGGAACCGTTCGAAGATCAGGTCGTACCGGAGAGGATCGAGGTCGGTGATCCGCAGCGAGTACGACACGACCGAACCTGCGGCCGAGCCCCGCCCCGGCCCGACGCGGATGCCGTTCTCGCGCGCGAACCGGATCAGGTCCCACACGATCAGGAAGTAGCCCGAGAAGCCCATCGATGTGATGACGCCGAGCTCCTGCTCGATGCGTTCGAGGATCGGTGGGGTGAGGGTGCCGTACCGCGCCCGCGCCCCCTCCATCACGAGCTCGTGCAGGTAGGCGTCGCGGTCCTTGCCCTGCGGCGGCTCGAACCTCGGGACGTGGAACCGCTCCTCCGGCGGCGCCGCGCTCCCGTACACGAGCTCGAGCTCGCACATCTCGGCGATCTGCAGCGTCGCGTCGCAGGCCTCGGGGAACTCTCGGAAGACCTCGCGCATCTCATCGGCGGTCTTCAGGTAAAACTCGTCCGAGTCGAACCGCAGCCGGTTCGTGTCCGACTGCAGCTTCTGCTGCTGGATGCAGAGCAGGACGTCGTGGGGCTTCGCGTCCTCACGGTGCGTGTAGTGGAGGTCGTTCGTCGCCACCAGCGGCAGGCCGGTCCGGCCGGCGAGCTCGACCAGCTTGGGCAGGATCTCCCGCTGCTCGGACAGGCCGTGGTCCTGCAGCTCGATGAAGAAGTTCCCCGCGCCGAAGATGTCCGCGTACGTCGCCGCCACCTCGTCCGCCTTGGCGGGCTGACCCCCCAGCAACAGCTGCGAGACCTCGGACGCGAGGCACCCGGAGAGCCCGATCAGCCCCTCGCCGTGCTCGGCCAGGAGCTCCTTGTCGACCCGGGGCCGGTGGTAGAAGCCCTCGAGGTGCGCGTCGGTCACCAGCTTCAGGAGGTTGCGGTAGCCGGTCTCGTTCCGGGCCAGGACCGTGAGGTGGCGGTACTTCTCCTCGCTCTCGCCGGGGGCCCGCTCGAACCGAGAGCTGGGCGCCACGTAGGTCTCGACGCCGATGATGGGCTTGACCCCCGCCGCGATCCCGGCCTCGTAGAACTGCAGCGCCCCGAACATCGCGCCGTGGTCGGTGATCGCGAGCGCCGGCATCTGGTACTCGGCCGCCTTGCGGAACAGCGCCTCGATCCTGGCGGCCCCATCCAGCAGGGAGAACTCCGAATGCACATGGAGGTGGACGAAGTTCTTCACCGCCGAACGAACGCCTCCTCCGCGCCTCCCCCGCCGTAGGTCGGCCGCGCTGCCGGCCTGGCCCGTCGACGCGGGGGAAAACCTGTGGATTACTTACACGCTTGTGATTCCCGGGGCTCGAAGGATAGACTCCTGCGACCGAGCAAGCAACCGACCTGTTCGCGCGAACAGGTCGAGCGAGCACTTCGAGGGGTACCGGCCAGGGAGACAGGATGCGGCTCTCGTACTCGAGCATCAACACCTACGAAACCTGCCCCGCGAAGTTCAAGTTCCAGTACGAGGATCGCGTGCCGCAGGCGCGCTCGGCGGCGCTCTCGTTCGGCGACTCGCTCCACCGGGCGCTGTACCTGTTCCACAACCGGCCGGTGCCGGTCCCGCCGTCCGTGGGCGAGCTCCACGACATGCTCGAGGCGTCCTGGGTCTCCGAGGGGTTCGGCGATGCGTCCGAGGAGCAGACCTACCGTGACCACGGCCGGCAGGTCCTGTCGCTGTACCACCGCGAGAACATCGACGCGTACCGGATCCCGGCCGCCCTCGAGTTCCGCTTCACGATCGAGGTCGAAGGCGTGGCGCTCTCCGGCGTGATCGACCGCATGGACCGGATCCCCGGGGGCGGCTACGAGATCGTCGACTACAAGACCAACCGGCGGCTGCCGCCGCAGTCGCGCATCGACCAGGACCTCCAGCTCTCGATCTACCACATGGCCGCCCGCGAGATCTGGGGCATCGAACCCGAACGCCTCACGCTCTATTACCTGCTCCCCGGCCAGCGGATGACGACGGTCCGAACGCCCGCCGACGTCGACGAGCTCCGTCGTCGGATCGCCGTCGTGGCCGAACGGATCGAGGCCGGGAAGTTCGAGGCTCGGCAGAACCCGCTCTGCGACTGGTGCGAATACCAGGCCCTGTGCCCGCTGTTCCGTCACCGCTACGAGAAGGAGCAGGGCGACCCCACACCACGCGTGACCGAGATGGTGGACGAGTGGATCAGGCTCAAGCGCGAGACCCGCGCCGCGTACCGTCGGTTCGACGAGCTCGTGCCGCTGATCAACGCGTTCGCCGACGAACACGGGTACCGGCGCCTGTTCGGCTCGGACGGCGCCGCGATCGACCGCCGCGCGCAGCACGTGACCGCACCGATCGAGGAGAGGGTGCGCCAGATCCTCGAGCCGCTCGGCCTGTGGGAGCAGGTGCTCGCCGTCGACCCGGGCAAGCTCAACGCCCTGATCGAGTCGCGGTCGCTCTCCCCCGACGTCGAGGATGCGCTGCTCGCCTCCCGCGAGGAGGTCCGGACCCAGCACGCGCTCTACCTCCGCGAGGCCGAGCGCGCGCGCCGCTAGACCGCGCCGCTCCTGGCCCGCTCGAGCGCGCGCACCAGGTCGGCCGGCAGCGGGTCCTTCAGGTCGATGCGCTCCCCCGTGACCGGGTGCTCGAACCCGATCCGCCACGCGTGCAGGAACGGGCGCTCGAGCCCGAGCTCGCGGGCGTCGTCCCCTCCCCCGCCGTAGCTCCGGTCCCCGATGATCGGATGCCCGACCGAGGACAGATGGACCCGGATCTGGTGCGTTCGGCCGGTCCGGGGCTCGGCCTCCAGTAGCGTCGCCCGCTCGAACCGCTCGCGCACCTCGAACGCGGTCGACGCCTCGCGTCCGCCGGTCGCGTCCACCCGGATCTTCGCCCCGGCTCGGCCGAGCGGCGCGTCGACCTCGAACCGGTCGTGGGCAACGGCGCCGCGCACCAGGGCCAGGTACGCGCGCCCTGCCTCATGGCGCTTGAAGATCGCGAGGAGCGCCTCGAAAGTCGCGTCGTCGCTCGCCACGACGAGCAGCCCGCTCGTCCCCGCGTCGAGCCGGTGGACGATCCCCGGACGCAGCGGCCCGCCGCGGGGCGCGAGCGGGATCCCCATCCCGAGCAGGCGGTTGACGACGGTCCCGCCCCGCCGGTTCTCGGTCGGGTGGGTCGGCAGCCCCGCCGGCTTGCGGACGACGACCAGGTGCTCGTCCCGCCAGGCGAGCTCGAGCGGCGGCCCTTCGGCGGGCAGCTCTGCCGCCGGCACCAGGTCGACCTGGATCCGCTCGCCGCCCGCGAGACGATGCGACTTGGCTCGGACCGTCCCGTCGACCAGGACGCACCCGGCCACGATCGCGCGCTGCACCTCCGCCCGCGTGACACCGAGATGGGCCGACACTACGGCGTCCAGGCGGCCGGGCTCGGCGTCGAACGTCTCGGTCACGGCTCGGAGCCGGAGCCGGTGGCCGCCGGGTCAGAGGCCCCCGACGGTTCGGCGTGATCGTCGGCCCCTTCGAAGCTCGCGACGGCCAAGATCACCGCCCCGACCACGATCGCGGTGTCGGCGAGGTTGAAGATCGGCCAGACCTGGAGGTCGATGAAGTCGGTCACCCGCCCGCTGACCCCCGATCCGTTCGCGACGCGGTCCGCGAGGTTGCCCAGGGCGCCGCCGAGGATCAGGCCGAGCGACACCGCGATCCACGTGCGCATCGGCCGCGTCGAGACCACGACGATCACCGCCGAGACCACGATCGTCGCGCCGGCGAACAACCAAGGCGCGCTCTCACCGAACCCGAAGGCACCCCCGGAGTTCGTGGTGTACGTGAGCGAGAGGACGCCGGGGATCACCTTGATCGCGGGTCTGCCGGACAGGGTGTTCTGGACCCACGCCTTGCTGAGCTGGTCAAGGAGCACCGCCCCCGCCGCGACCGCGTACAGCACGATCGCCGAACGCCGCGCGGCGCTCACCCCTTACCGCCGGGACTGGGCTTGCGCGTCCTTGATGCAGAGATCCGCGTACGGCAGTGCCTTCAGCCGGGCCTTCTCGATCGGGTTGCCGCAGCGCGAACAGATCCCGTAGGTGCCGGCCTCCATCCGGGACAGGGCACGGTCGATCTTGCCCATCAGATCCCGGACGTTGTTCTCGATCGAGAGGTCCCGCTCGCGCTCGAACGTGAAGGTCCCGGCGTCGGCGTTCTCCTCGTCGAACGAGACCTCGCCGGAGATGTCGGACTGGGACGTGGCGAACGAGGTCTCCTCGATCGTCGTCAGTTGCACCTGCAGCTCGGCGCGCTCCGCCTCCAGGCGCTGCCGCAGCTCGTCCAG
>Ga0207674_10000381_pt1 | contig 57727 bp, 50 predicted proteins | sample KBSCornC72_FD_184303 | JGI IMG/M metagenome (GOLD analysis project Ga0207674, IMG submission 184303) | Corn rhizosphere microbial communities from Kellogg Biological Station, Michigan, USA - KBS Corn C7-2 (SPAdes) (version 2) | ecosystem: Host-associated > Plants > Roots > Rhizosphere > Soil ... | reverse complement strand
TCGTCACGGTGATGCCAGGTCAGCTCGCCATAAGCCTTGACGTTGAAGACAAAGTCATCAGGCGTGCGGTCGGCCCACATCGTGAAATTTCGCGCGGGTTGCAGCCGGTAAAATGTCGAATCAACCTCAACCAGCGAGAAGAATTGGGCATAGTAGCTGATGCGGTACGCCTTTCTATCAGCCTTGTTATATTCCGGCGGATAGAACGGCTCGTGGTCGGTCCAGCTTGCCGTGCCCACACGAATCCGCACTGTCATCTCGCTTCTCCTCTCTACTGCCTGCTCACAGCATCCATCCATTATAGACTCCTCGCATGCTTTTCTGGATGCTGGATGCGCTATGCGAGAAAAGGCGCATGTCAGGCTGTTTGTGATGTATCATCTCAGCACATGCCACTCATGCCAGCGTAGAAGCGCCACAGGAAGATCTCCGCATGAGATGTTCCACAACCGGCTAGAATACTCCCTAGAATATTCCATGGTAGAGGTGAAATGTGTTGTGAAAGGGAAACCCACTGATGCTTTCAGAGGGCGTGAAGCGCATTGACCACGTCGCTGTGGTCGTACGGAACCTGGATACCGCGCTCCACTTTTACCGTGATATGCTCGGTATCGCGCCATCGCGCGTGCTCGACTTCCCCCAGGAAGGCGTTCGTATAGCATTTCTTCCGCTCGGTGGCGCGAATGGAAGTGAGATCGAGCTGCTCGAGCCGATAAATCCCGCAGGCAGTGTCGCCCGCTTCCTGGAACAACGCGGCGGTGGGCTGCATCATATCTGCCTGGAAGTGCCTGATATCGACCGCGCGCTGGCGGAGCTTCGCGTCGCCGGGGCGCAGGTGCTCGACGAGACGCCACGAGCGACCGCGGAGGGGCGCGGCATCTTCCTGCACCCCAAAGGGACGGGGGGCGTGCTGCTGGAGCTTGTCCAACGGGCTGATACGCCAGACAACAAGCCAACTGAGGCGCACTAGCCGCCAGGCGAGCGTTTTAAGATTATCCACCTTGATCGAGGAGTTGTAATAGTCAATGAAGACGACGAAACAGAAGTTGGAAGAGCTTCGCGCGCTAAAAGAGCAGGCCAGACTTGGCGGCGGCGAGGAGCGCATCGCCGTGCAGCACCGCAAGGGCAAGCTGACCGCGCGCGAGCGGCTCGATCTGCTGCTGGACCCCGGCACCTTCCAGGAAACCGACATGTTCGCCACTCATCGCACGAGTGACTTCGGCCTGGCCGACCAGAAGGTGCTTGGCGATGGTGTTGTGACGGGCTATGGCAAGATCGACGGACGGCTAGTCTACGTGTTTTCCCAGGATTTCACGGTCTTCGGTGGCTCGCTCTCAGAGGCGCACGCCGAGAAAATCTGCAAGATCATGGACCTCGCGATGAAGAACGGCGCGCCGGTCATCGGCCTCAACGACTCCGGCGGCGCGCGTATCCAGGAGGGCGTCGTCAGCCTGGGAGCGTATGCCGACATCTTCCTGCGCAACACCCTCGCCAGCGGTGTCATCCCGCAAATCTCGGCAATCATGGGGCCGTGCGCGGGCGGCGCGGTCTACTCGCCCGCCATCACCGACTTCATCTTCATGGTCGAGGGGACAAGCCACATGTTCGTCACCGGACCAAATGTCGTCAAGACGGTTACGCACGAGGATGTCACCTTCGACGAGTTGGGCGGCGCGACAATCCACAGCGGCACGAGCGGCGTCTCACACTTCTCCGTGCCGACCGAGGTCGAGTGCCTGCGCCAGATACGCCTGCTGATGAGCTACCTGCCCGCCAACAACGTAGATGACCCACCCGTTGAGACAACCACCGACAGCATCGCGCGCGCCGAAGAGTCGCTGGATGAGATCATCCCAGACAATCCCAACAAGCCCTATGACATGAAGCTGGTTATCGAGGCGGTAGTGGATCGCGGAAGCTTCTTCGAGGTCCACGCGCAATGGGCGCGCAATATCATCGTCGGCTTCGCCCGCATGAATGGCCGCCCCGTCGGCATCGTCGCGCAGCAACCTGCTGTGCTGGCTGGCGTGCTCGACATCGACTCGTCAGATAAGGGCGCGCGGTTCGTTCGCTTCTGCGACTGCTTCAACATCCCCATTGTCACCTTCGAGGACGTTCCAGGCTTCCTGCCGGGAATCAAGCAGGAACACGGTGGCATCATTCGCCACGGCGCCAAGCTGCTCTTCGCCTACTGCGAGGCGACAGTGCCAAAGGTGACGGTCATCACACGCAAAGCCTACGGCGGCGCTTATGACGTCATGAGCAGCAAGCACGTGCGCGGCGACATCAACTACGCCTGGCCGACCGCCGAGATCGCGGTCATGGGCGTGGATGGCGCAGTCAACATCATCTTCAAAGATGAGATAGCTCAGGCCGCCGACCCCGAGGCCAGACGGCAAGAGCTGGTCGCCGAGTACCAGGAGAAGTTTGCCAATCCCTACATCGCCGCGGCCCGTGGCTACGTGGACGAGGTCATCGAGCCGCGCCACACCCGCGAGAAGATCATCATCGCGCTCGACATGCTCAAGAACAAGCGCGACACCAATCCGCCCAAAAAGCACGGAAATATCCCGCTGTAGGGCTGGTAGTGGTGTTACACGGTTGGCAGAGGATGGTCCGCACTCAATGACTGGCTCAAGGCACGCCAGTCCTCGGGAGGCTTGCCATAGACGACTGTAGCTTTCGGGCGAACCACTGGCGGCGCCTCCTCGCGCCGGAGGCGATAATTCTCGCGTTTCAGGCGCAATCGATCCAGCATGTTGCGTGTGGGGCGCAATACGCCTCGGACGCCGCCACGAAATGTACAAGCGGGTTGCTCTATCACCAACCATCCAGCACTCGCGGTGATGCGATACGTATTCGGCGCGGTGGCCGAGATGTCCGCTGGTCCATAGATGACGTACAGCCCGTGCGCGGTGACCTGTTCGCTGTTCCGCGGGACGATTAGCTCAATAGAGCCGTCGAGCGGCAGGTAGAGCGCGTCACCAGAGAATATTGGGTAGTCAGTAATATCCTGCCAGATAGCGCCTCGCGGATCAGGCGCCGTTGGTGACATCTCATCCCAAAACTCATAGAAGCTGGCAAGGCTAGCAAATTCGCGGAAGACATGTCGTGCGACGCCCGGCGAGACAGCCGTAAACCGCAGCCCATTGGCTAGCCGTTCGAGATGCAGATTCTGGTTGGGATTATTCATCGTAATGATGTGAGTGCATCCTGGGTACGCTAACAACGCATCGGCGGTCCGCAAGACGAATGGCTCAGTAGACATGAATCCCCTCCTCGCGCAAACTCACTCCCGGATCGCCTCGAAGTGGTTCACGTCTACCGGCTCGACGAAGAGGCCGGTGATGTGGTTGCGATACTGGGCGAAGAGCGGGCTGCCGCGAAACATGTCTACGTGGTGGGCCAGCGTCTCCCACTCGATCTGAAAGATGAAGAGCTGGTCGTCCTCGATGCAGCGGCTGACCTTGATCGAATGGCAGCCCTCGGCGGTCTTGATGACTTCCGCGCCTTGAATGAGTCCGTACGCCAGTTCATCCGCTTTGCCCGGTTGCGCCCGAAAGCGCGCGATTTCTGTCACCATTGGTCATTGCTCCTTTGAAATCTCATGCTGGGTCGCCAACCGCCCAGTCGCGCTCGAACGTTGTCGTGATTGTCGCCAGCGCCGTCGTGTCGGCGAGCAACAGCCCAACCTCGCGGTTCTCGTCGAGCGAGGTGGACGAGAAGTTTTCCGAGCCAACGAAGGCCAGCCGTCCATCGGCAACGATCACTTTCGCATGAATGAACGGCGCGGAGACATAGACAAGTTGCACTCCGCCAGCCTTCAGTCGCGCGACATCCGCCACCTCGATATCCGCTGGCCCTGGCAGTATCAGCCGCACACTTACGCCACGCCGCGCTGCCGCGATCAGCGCATTCTCTGATGAGGTGTCGTACATCTCCTCATCCTCGATTTGCAGCGATGTCTGCGCGCTCGCGATCAATGCCGTTATCTTCGCCCGCGAGTTCACCGGGCTGACGACCAAATTAGCACCATGCAGCATGGGCTGTGTGCGATTCCAGTCGGCCTGGAAGATGGCCACCGCCTCGGCAACGTCCTCGCCATGGGTATCGATGACACCGAACTCGCGGTTCCGTCCCAGACTGCTGCCGCCCAACCCGCTCTGCGAGAGATTGGCCGTGAGGATATAGAGTGTTGCGCCATCGATGATGAGCATCTTAGCATGGGTGTAGGTATACGCTGAATTGGCGAACTTTGCCTGAATCCCCGCCGTGGCCAGTGTCTGGAGCGTGCGCTGAGGTGAGACGACATCAAAACCGTAGGGATGCTCATCCAGCATAACCCGTACGTCAACGCCACGCCGTCGCGCATCCTCCAGCGCCGCGATCACGGGCGCATCGGTGAGCAGATACACCTCCACCCAGACCGAGTGGGTGGCCGCCGCGATGGCGCTGGTCACTGGCTTCGCGCCCACATCTGGCTCGACAAAGAGCCGCACATCCCGCACGCCCGGCCCCAGCGCGCAACTCTCGCCTATGCACGGTGCCGTGTGCTGCGGCGCAGGGGATGCACTTGCATGGTGAAGCGCACTCACGACCGATGGGGCAATTGGCGTCATCGTCAATAGAGCGCCCAACGCAACCAGCAGCGCTAACGACAGCGACACGAACCAAAGGATACGTCGCTGCCCGCGGCCAGCGCCACCACCTGTCATCATGCGCTTTATACTCCAGCATAAGACGACTGCGGCCAACCCGGCGGGACACGCCAGAGCCAGCCGCAGTCAGTTTCGCGCTGAAACCGCCCGATACCGCTACTCTACTTGTGCAATGCGATGAAGAGCGGCGCCAGCACCAGTGTGATCGTGCTTAGCAGCTTGATGACAATATGCAGCGACGGGCCAGCGGTATCCTTGAAGGGATCGCCCACCGTGTCACCCACAACCGCCGCCTCATGGGCGGGAGAACGCTTGCCGAGCACGTTGCCCTTGTCGTCTTTGAGATTGCCCGCCTCGATGTACTTCTTGGCATTATCCCACGCGCCGCCGCCATTGTTCATGACCAGCGCCATCATGATGCCAGCCACAGTGCCGACCATCAGCAGACCAGCGGCTGCCAGCGGTCCGAGGATGATGCCTACCAGGATCGGCGTGCCCACCGCGAGTATACCAGGCAGCACCATCTGACGCAGAGCGGCGCCTGTGCTAATGGAGACGCAGCGTGCATAGTCAGGCTTCGAGGTGCCTTCCATGATGCCTGGATCGGCGCGGAACTGCCGCCGCACCTCCTCGATCATGCCCTGCGCCGCGCGACCCACCGCGCGAATGGCGAGCGAGCTGAACAGGAAGATCAACATCGCGCCAATCAGCGCCGCAATGAAGACGGGAGGGTTTGCCAGATTAACGAGATACGCGCCCTGCACATGATTTGAGTTCAGAATATCGAGGTACGCGCTAAAGAGCAGGAAGGCCGCCAATGCCGCCGAGCCGATGCCATAGCCCTTGGTCAGCGCCTTGGTCGTGTTGCCAACGCCGTCAAGGGCATCGGTGATGTTACGCACCGAGTCGGGCGCGCCGCTCATCTCGACGATGCCGCCTGCGTTGTCGGTAATGGGCCCAAACGAGTCCATCGCCAGCACAAAGCCCGCGCTCATCAGCATGCCCATCGTCGCCACTGCAGTGCCATAGATGCCGCCGACGCTGATGAGATTGCTCGCCACATGCCCCATATTCGGAATCAGTGAGCCGAGGAAATAGGCGAGGCCGATGGCGCCGCAGATGACCAGCACGAACAGGCCAGTATTCTCGAAGCCCACCGCAAGGCCAGCGATGATATTCGTCGCCGGGCCAGTCTTGCTGGCTTCGGCAATCTCGCGGACGGGACGGAAGCTGCCAGCCGTGTAGTACTGGGTCAGGAAGACAAAGGCAAAGCTCGTAATGATGCCGACGAGACCGCAGAGTCCGAGCACCCACCAGTGGTCGGTCGCGCCGCCGAGCAACAGTCCCGCGGCGACGAAGATGCTAATCGCCGAGAGTACCGAAGTCACATAGTAACCCTGATTCATCTTGCCCATCGCGATATCGCCGGGATCACGGCCACCAGCGTTGGCAGGCTCCATCGCCTGACTCTTGCGCACAACCAATGTGCCAATCAGCGAGCAAATGATACCCAGGCCGACGACCACCAGCGGGAAGATGACCCAGGCGGGATTCGCATTCTCCATGACGCCATGAGCCAGCACAAGCGCAACTGATGCGCCCAAGATCATCGCGCCGATGTTTTCGGCGGCGGTGGACTCGAAGATGTCGGCGCCACGGCCCGCGCAGTCGCCCACGTTGTCGCCGACGAGGTCGGCGATGACGGCGGGGTTACGGGGATCGTCCTCTGGAATGCCCGCCTCGACCTTGCCGACGAGGTCGGCGCCCACATCGGCCGCTTTGGTGTAGATGCCGCCGCCCAGCTGCGCGAAGAGTGCGACGAAACTGGCGCCGAAGCCGAAGCCGACGATAGTGGTTGTCGTCGAAAGGGCTGGATTGTCACCGGGCGCGATTGGGGCTAGCGCGCCGAAGACGATGTAGACCAGCGTCACGCCGAGCAGGCTGAGCGCGATCACCAGGAAGCCCGTCACCGCGCCGCCACGAAAGGAGACGAGCAGGGCGTCACCGACGCCGCGTTGCGCCGCGCTGGCCGTGCGAATATTCGAGCGGACGGCGACATTCATGCCAATGTAGCCCGCAACGCCTGAGCAGAACGCGCCAAAGAGGAATGAGATGGCGGCGCGTAGCGCGAACTGCCATGGCGGCAAACCGCCGACTTCGCCGCCGCTTAGGCCAGCCAGAAACGCGAGGAGAATGCCGATGACGACGGCGGCAACGACGGCGAGCGTCGCGATGGTGCGATACTGGCGGCTCAAGAACGCCTGCGCGCCGTCAAAGATAGCGTCGGAGACCTCGCGCATCTTTTCTGTGCCGGTGTCCTTGGCCAGCACCCAGCGCGCCAGATAGGCGGCGAACACAATTGCGACGATACTCGTCACAACCGGGACCGCCAGCCACCACAAGGTATTGTTATCCACGAGTGCCTCTGCCCTCCCTATGAACCTTACCACTGCTTAGACAACGCTGCGCTGCGTTTAAGCAGGGCCGCACACACGTCGCGCGCTCGAACTCGACACCGCCACACGAAAGAGCGTGTGCCAGTTCGAAAAGCAACGGAACATCTGTCGGCGGGCCTGCGGAGGCGCGCGCCTGGGCATCCAGAGCAACGCGGAAATCCGCCCACGTTTGAAGCAGGTTGTCTCAGACGCGCATGTGCAAGAGCACATGACCCCAGGAGTGTGACATTTTCTCCGGTCAAGCCCAGGAGCTTGCGGGGATTATTCTCCCTACCAACAAGCCCCAGGGCGCGGACCGCAGTCTGCGAGATAGTTTAACATAGCTGCTAACATGTTGACAAGCGTTGATAGGACTTGGTTTTCGTGGAAACAAGCGAGGTTAGGCAGGAGAAAGCCTGCCAGCTTGCGCCGCGTGCAGGAGCGATGGCAAGTCGGGGAAGATCATGTCAGGTCGGCGCTCACTGCTTGCTGCCATCGCCTCCTCACGGCTCGACAGCCCTGTCAGCACGAGCGCGGTCGTCACGTGGGCCGCGTGCCCGGCGACGATATCGAGGTCCAGCCCATCGCCGACCATGAGTGTTGAGCCTGGCTCGGCACCGAGCAGCCGCATCGCCTCCAGCACGATTCCCGGCGCGGGCTTGCCAATCGTCTCGGCGCGTCGGCCACTGGCATATTCGAGCGCCGCCACCAGCGATCCGGTTCCTGGCTCGAAGCCATCTTCCACGGGCAGGCGCGGGTCACGGTTCACGCCGATAAATGCCGCGCCCGCGAGAATCGCGCGCAGTCCGCGCTTCAGCCGCTCGTAGGTGACCGAGCGGTCGAGTCCCACCATCACCGCATCGGGTACGTCACCATCCAGCGCATCGCGCCAGACAGGGCGCAGCCCAGCGCGAACAGCCAGCGCATCGAGCGAGGGCACCGTCAGCATATAAACGCGCCCACCAGGAAAGCGCTTGGCGATTGCCTGCACAGCGGCTTGACCCGCGGTAAAGACGCGGCCCTCCGGCTTTGGCATGCCCAGCCGCGCCAGTTTGGCGGCGACATCCTCCGGGGTGGCAAATGAGTTGTTCGAGAGATAGAGCGCCTTGCGCCCAGTGGCGTCGATCCACTCGACCAGCTCACGTGCGCCTGAAAGCAGCACATTGCCGCGATAGACAACACCATCGAGGTCAAGCAAATACGTCCGGTAGTCGGGCATGCGGGTACTTTCTAGAGCAGCGCTAACAATAGAGGTTTTCTCGTCGCGGAACGACGGCGCGCGGTCAGTCCACAACCAGCAGACCGCATGCCATCGGCAGAGTTGCCAACGAACTGAGGTGTGCCACGGCATTCATACCACAACGCTGGAGCCAGTCGCACCATCGCTAGCCCACAAGCTGCTGACGAATCGCCAGCACCTCCTTGCGCAGCGCCGAGTTTTCGTTGACCTCACGGTTGATTTTTTCACAGCCATGGAGTACCGTGCTGTGGTCGCGTCCGCCGAGCGCCTGACCAATCTCCATCAGCGAGGCCTCGGTCTCCTGGCGCATCAGATACATCGCGACCTGGCGCGGGACGACGATGTGTTTGTCGCGCTGCTTGCCGCGCAGGTCGTCCGGCGAAATGCGGTAGTGCTCCGCGACAGCCTCCAGCACGTCGGCAACGCTGACCCGGCGCTGGCGGCCATCGGTGGCCAGGCTGGCAAGTGCTGCCTTCGCCGTATCAATCGTCAGCGGCATGCCTTGAAGCTGTGAGAAGGCGAGCAGACGATTCAGGCTGCCCTCCAGCTCGCGGATGTTGCTGTGGATGCGAGTGGCGAGGAGCTGGATAACGTCGTCAGGCACGAGGCGATGCATCATGTCAGCCTTGGCGCTCAGAATCGCCACGCGCGTCTCCAGATCGGGCGGCTGGATGTCGGCAATCAGCCCCCATTCAAAGCGCGAACGCAGCCGCTCTTCCAGACTGACGATGGCCTTGGGCGGGCGGTCGCTACAGATGACGATCTGCCGGTTGCTTTCGTACAGGCTGTTGAAGGTATGGAAGAATTCCTCTTCGGTCGAGTCTTTGCCCGCAATGAACTGGATGTCGTCCACGAGCAACAAATCCGCCGACCGATATTTCGCGCGGAACTCCTCGGTCGTTCGGTAGCGAATGGCGTTCACGATGTCATTGGTGAACGTCTCCGACGAGACATAGAGGACTGACATGTTCCGCTCGACTGCAACATGCCCAATCGCATGGAGCAGATGGGTCTTGCCGAGACCCACACCGCCGTAGAGAAAGAGCGGATTGTATGCCTGGCCCGGCGCCTCGGCAACGGCCAGCGATGCCGCGTGGGCAAGCTGGTTGGCGCTCCCCACAATGAACGTCGCGAAGGTGTACCGGGCATTCAGGCGCGGTGGTGGAATAAACATGCTCTGTCCTCCCGCACTGCCGGAATCGAACTCCGCTGGGGAACCGGGGGTAGCGCGACGGTGCGTCTCGCCGTCTGCCGTGGTCGGCGCTGTCGTGAACGGTCCGTCAGGCGCCTTTCGGGCGCTGGCGGTCTGCGCGGGATCAATGGCGGCAGTGCCGTCGGTCCAGCGCTCATCACGCGAACTCTTGCCGGGATTGCCGGCAACGATATGGGGTTCGCGGTCGCCACTTGAACCGCGCTGGCCAGTGCCACCACCGCTGCCGTTGCCGCTGGCACGGTTGCGGTCGAGCGCCGCGCGAATACGCTCGCTCCGGGTCGAGGAGGCCGCGGGCGGCAGACCTTGCCGTGGCAATGAGGCGTCGGGACCACGTGAGGCTGCTGGCAGCGATTCATCTTGCGCCGCAAACAGTTGTGGCCGATCATACTGGCTAGCGTCCGCGTGAGACGGCGCGCGACGTGCTGTGCCATGGCGCGGAGCTTCGTCCTCAGCGAATTCGCCATCCACTGCGATCTCAAGCCTGCATGGCTCGCCAGTCACCTCGGCGATTGCCGCCCCGATTCGCTCGCGATAGCGCGTTTCGAGCATGTCTTTGGCAAATGTCGTGCGCACGCGCAAAATGCAGACGCCGTCATCCGTGAGGGCGAGTTGCGTGCCGCGCAGCCAGGTGTCGTACTGTGCGCGTGAAAGTTCGCGTCGCAGGCGCTCGAGCGCCGCGCGCCACACATGTGCCGTGTTCACCGGATATCCTTGTCTCGTCCCGCATGGGAGGGCGCATTTCGGGCCTATAATTGCAACCATTGCCGTGCATGCTGGCGCTGACGCCGCCTGTGGGCAGCGGGCGGCTACCCGACGAGTAGTCGCCTGGCAGTGCAGGAAATAGTACACGACACGCCTGCCAGGTCGCAAGCGAAACACCTCATTTGGCCCGATTGTCTGTGCCACCTCATCGCGTTAACATCTTGGTGTGCCCAGGATGCCGCGAGATATCACCTGAAGTGGCAATTCTGCCGAGACAGCTGTGTGTTGCTTGACAGGCATTGGCACATCTCTTTATGCTGAATGCACAACGCACGCTGGATTCTTCGATTATTTCCCCATCTACCGACCGTGGCGCGAGGATTCGCGCCGTCACCGCATGAGGAGGCAGCACCATGGCAGGCAGGCTCGACGGACAGGTGGCGCTCGTAACAGGCGCGGCGCGCGGCATCGGCGCGGCAACGGCCACACGGCTCGCCGCCGATGGCGCCGCTGTGGCGCTGGCCGATCTGGACGAGGCACAGGCGCAGGCAACCGCCCAGCAGATCGATCCCTCCGGCGAGCGTGTGCTGGCCCTTGGCTGTAATGTCGCAGAAAGCGCGCAGGTGCAGCAGATGGTGGATCGCACGCTGGAGCGGTTTGGTCGGCTGGATATTCTCGTCAACAATGCTGGCATCACTCGTGATAACCTGCTCTTCAAGATGGGCGAGGATGACTGGGAAGCGGTGATTAATGTTCACCTGCGCGGGGCTTTCCTCTGCGCGCGCGCCGCCCAGAAGTCGATGGTCGAGCAGAAACACGGCCGCATCATCAGTCTCTCATCCGTCTCGGCGCTGGGCAATCGCGGCCAGGTCAACTATTCGGCGGCGAAGGCGGGCATCCAGGGATTGACCCGCACCCTCGCCATCGAGCTTGGGCCATTTGGGATAACCGCGAACGCCGTCGCGCCTGGCTTCATCGACACCGACATGACTCGCGCCACCGCCGAGCGTCTGGGACTGACGCCGGAGCAGGCTCAGGCCGCCGCGACGACTCGCATCGCACTTCGCCGTATTGGCCAGCCCAGCGAGGTCGCGTCGGTCATCGCGTTCCTCGCATCGGAGGACGCCAGCTACGTTAACGGCCAGATTATCTATGTCAACGGCGGCCCGGCGGGGATTACGATGTAACGCGATCCGTTTCCATCAGAAGAGTCTCTCCATCCGTAACATAGCGTCCTGAAGTTCCGACGACTGTTGACTGTGGTTTTCTTTCACCTTCAGCAAAGACAGGAGCGCACCATGGACCTGGGCCAGATGCTTGCGCAGACAGCCGCGCAGAACCCCGACAAGACCGCGATTATCTTCCACGATCAACGGACCTCGTATCGCGAGTTCGATGAGCGCTCCAACCAGGTGGCGAACGGCCTGATACAGCTTGGCATCGAGCCGGGGGACCGCGTTGCGCTCTACATTCACAACCTGCCTATCTTTATGGAGGCCTACTTCGGCATCCTGAAGGCAGGGGCGTCGGTCGTGCCGTTGAACGTGCTCTATAAAGCGGGCGAGGTCGAATACATCCTTAAGGACAGCGGGGCGAAGGCTATATTGACTTTCGTGCCATTTGCGCCGGTCGCCCTGGCCGCCGCGCAAAACGCGCCCGAGCTGCGTCATGTGATCGTCGCCGCGCCCGAACCGATGCCCGGCGCAACGCTCTGGCGCGATGCGTTCGGCAATGCGCCGACGACCGCGCCCCAGGTCGCCGTGCAGGATGAGGATGTCGCCGTCATCTGCTACACCTCTGGCACCACCGGCCATCCCAAGGGGGCGATGCTCACCCATCGCAACCTCTACTCCAACCTGGAACAGTGCGGCGCTATCCAGACTATCGCGACGCGGCCAGATGATATTGTCTGGCTGGCGCTGCCGCTCTTCCACATCTACGCCATGAACGTCGCCATGAACCTGACCATCAAAGAAGGAGCAAGCATCTTACTGATCGAGCGATTCGATCTCACGAGCAGCCTGGACGAGTTGCAGAAGTATCACTGCACCGTCCTCTACGGCGCGCCGCCGATGTTTGTCGGCTGGGCGCAGGTGCCTACCCTCAAGGACTACGATTTCTCGAGCGTTCGCTACATTGGATCTGGCGCGGCGGCGCTGCCCGTGCGCATTATGCAGCTCTTCGAAGGGCTTGCTGGCGTGCCCATTACCGAGGGCTATGGTCTGACCGAATGCTCGCCGGTCGCCGCCACGAACGCCGCCGGGCCGGTTATCAAGCCAGGAACGGTCGGACCAGCGATCCCCGGCTGCGAGATCAGGATCGTCGATCCGTCAGACAACGAGTTGCCACATGGCGAGCTAGGAGAAATCATCATTCGCGGCCCGAACGTCATGAAGGGCTACTGGAAACAGCCCCAGGCGACGGCAGAGACGTTACGCGGCGGCTGGCTGCACACTGGCGACCTGGGCACGATGGATGATGACGGCTACGTCACCATCGTGGATCGCGTCAAAGATATGATCAATGTCTCGGGCTTCAACGTCTATCCACGTGAGGTCGAAGAGACGCTCTTCAAGCATCCGGCGGTGGCGGATGCAGCGGTCGTGCAGTATCCCGACCCCTACCAGGGCGAGTCGGTGATGGCGTTCATCGTCCTCAAGCAAGGGGAATCGGCGACCGAGCAGGATATCATTGACTATTGTCGCGAGCAGTTGGCGGTTTTCAAGTGTCCGCGCAAGGTCGTCTTTACGGATGCCCTGCCGAAGAACATTTCGGGCAAGGTGCTGCGCCGCGAGCTGCGCGAGAAGGCTGCGCAGGCTGTCTAGCACGAAGGCAGCGACAGTGAGCCCGCACGCACAAGGAGTATACGATGGTTACGGCGCTTGTGCTGATGAATGTCGAGCGGAGCGCGGTCAACAGCACCGCGCAACAGCTGCTGACCATTCCAGGGGTCAGCGAGGTCTACTCGGTGACGGGGGAGTATGATCTGGTGGCCGTACTGCATCTCGCCAAGTATGAAGATCTGGCCGATGTCGTCACCAACCGCATGATCGCCATCAGCGGTATCACTCGCACCCAGACAATGATGGCGTTCAAGGCATACTCGCGCGAAGATCTGGAGCAGGCCTGGGATATCGGCGTCGAATAAGGTTGAAGGTCACCACGAGTGCTCTCCCCGGCCCCGCTGCTTTTTCGGCGCGCGCCGGGGATTGCCTTTGCGCGGATGCGTTCGTGGCTCACCGTCCGCGTCGCTCTCCCATTCCCGGCGTATGTGGGCCATGTGTTTGAACCGCTTCGCCGTGTACCTATCGGGCGCGTTGAGCGTCCGAGTCATCCCGGCGACCGAGGCATGGGTCGCTCCGTGGCGCGTGGTATTCTGGCGCACCTCAAGGTCATTGGTGCAGACGACTACCTGACGCCCTTCGTCGCTGGCCTCAGCGGTTAGCCGCACGATTACCGCATCCGCCGGCGTGCCGCGTTGTGTGAAGATGCACCTGCCGCCATGCAGCCCTTTGATTGGCTCGCAGACCTCGCGCTCGCCGTTGCCGTCGAAGATAACCGCCACGTGGTGCGGTGTACCACGAAATCGCTGGCGTACCATCGCCAGCAGATTCTCGCGGGCGGTGGCCAGCGCGACACCATCCTCCAGCCGCGAACCCGGCATATTGCGCGAGACATTGTAGCCATCGATCAGGATGGTAAGCGGCTGCATCATGGCATCACTCTGGCTCTACATCGTCAGCCGCCACCGCGCTGTCCCGCGACTCCCCAAGCTTATGCCAGCCGCGCTGGCGCATGATCTCGTAGAGCGCCACGGAGCCAGCCACCGCCGCATTCAGCGAGCCAATATGCCCGCGCATCGGCAGCTTGATGAGCTGGTCACAGTGCTGGCGGGCCAGTCGGCTGATCCCTTTGCCCTCGTTGCCCACCACCAGCGCGATAGGTCCCTTGAGGTTCGCCTGATCGTAGGTGATCTCGGCGTCGCCATCCAGCCCGATACACCAGAGTCCCTGCCGCTTGAGGTCGTCCAGCGTCCGCGTCAGGTTGGTGACGCGCGCCACGGGCAGAAATTCGACTGCGCCCGCCGAGGTCTTATCCACCGCTGGCGTTAGCCCCGCCGCGCGATGCTCCGGGATCACCACGCCATGCGCGCCGACAGCTTCGGCGGTGCGTATCAGCGAGCCAAGATTCTGCACATCCTGAATCGCATCGAGCACGACCACGAGCGGCTCCTCGCCAAGCTCCTTCGCGCGCGCCAGGATGTCCTCCAGTTCGGCATACTCGCGTGGGGCCGTCATCGCCAGCACGCCCTGATGATTCGCGCCCTTGCTCAGATCATCCAGACGCCGCCGCGAGACCGTCTCGACGAGAACCCCGACCCGCCGCGCCTGGTCCTGAATCTGCGTCAGCGCCGGGTCGCGCGGTCCCTGCGCAACCAGCACCCGATGCACACGGCGGCGCGAGCGCAGCGCCTCCAGCACGGGATAGCGCCCCCACACATAATCCGCCATAGCATCTCTTCACTTTCTATCACAGTATGTTCGTGGCTATTAAACTATGATTCTCGCACCGACCACGTCGGCCCCTGCGGCGTATCTTTCACGACGACGTTCCAGTCATCCTCGAGCGCCCGACGAATACGGTCCGCCTCTCCCCAGTCTTTACGCGCGCGGGCGGCGGTGCGTTCCGCCACCAGCGCCTCAATCCGCGCGCGCGCATCCTCGTCAAGGGCATTTTCCGGCGCTACGTCTTCGAGCGAGATGCCCAGCACACCGGTCAGTTCTTCGAGCATTGCGGCAGCCGCGCCAAGCGCCTCCACGGCTCCCGCTGGCGCCTCTTCGCCACCGAGGCTATGGGCGTAGTCATTGGTCCGGTGCGCCAGCTCGTCGATCACGCTGAGCGCCAGCGAGGTGTTGAAATCGTCATCCATCGCGGCGACAAATTCGTCATGGGCTTCCTGAACCGCCCCCAGCAGGCCGCTCTCAGCCACTCCGGGAACGTGCGCCACGCCCGCTGGCTGATGTTCCGCTACCCACGCCTTCAGGCGCAGCGCGGTGTTGCGCGCCTCCACCCAGCGACGCCAGCGGCCAATCGTGCCACGAAGCTGCTCCTCCGAGAACATCAGATTGGCGTGGTAATGCGTGCCGAGCAGATAGGTCCGGAGCGCAGGCGGCGGAATCTTGCCCTCTGCCAGCGTCGAACGGATGGTGACGAAACGCCCCGAATGGGCGATCTTTTCTTCCTTGCCCTCTTCGCCGAGCATCGTGAGCATACCAGTATGCACCCAGTAGCGCACGAATGGCTCAACGCCAGTGAAGCTCTCGCTCTGAGCAATCTCGTTCTCGTGATGCGGGAAGATCAGGTCGGTGCCGCCGCCGTGAATGTCTATCTGGTCGCCGAGGGCCTCGCGCGCCATCGTCGAGCACTCGATGTGCCAGCCAGGCCGTCCCTTGCCCCACGGGCTCTCCCACCACGGCTCGCCGGGTTTGGCGGCCTTCCAGAGGGCGAAGTCGCGCGGGTCGTGCTTGCGCTCATCCGGCTCGATGCGCGCCCCCGCAAGCATCGCATCGGCATTGCGTCCCGAGAGGCGCCCGTAGCGCGGGAAGCTGGGCACCGAGAAGTAGACGTCACCGTCGATCTCATAGGCGTGCCCGCGGTCAATTAATCCCTGCACCATCTCGATGATCTGCGGGATGTATTTGGTGACGTAGGTGAACTCGTCGGCCCTCTCTACGTTGAGCGCGTCCATGTCCTCGAAGTAGGCGTCCATGTAGCGTTGCGCCGCATCGAACGGCGAGATGCCTTCGCGCAATCCAGCGGCGATGGTCTTGTCGTCGATGTCGGTGAAGTTCTGGATGTACCGCACCGGGTAGCCGCGGTAGGCCAGGTAGCGGCGCACCATGTCGTTGACGATAAAGAGGCGCGCATGGCCAAGATGCGGCTCGTTCTTGGGCGTCAGGCCGCAGACGTACATCCGCACCGGCAATGTCAACGGCTCGAATGGTTCTTTGCGCCCGGATTCAGTATTAAAGATCTGCATCGTGTATTCTCACTTCCTGCATTCAGTCCTGTGTGTCGTCTCGCATTGCCGCCCCATCTCCGGCCAGGAGCCGCTGATCGCGCTCTAATTTCGCCATTCGGAGGGGTGTCACATGGAGTTGGTGGCGCTTATTGCCTGCCAGGGAATGCCACATGAATAGCGTCTCTCAACCAGCAGGCCTAGATACAGAGCGCCGCACATTCGCAGCAGTGAGGACACGATGCACCGGGAAGCCTCCTGGCTTCCCGTAGATCAGCATATGAGGATGTTCGACGCGCATAGGATTCGGGCGTCATGCTGCCAATCGCTCCAGACACGTTCACGGGCGCGCTTCGTCAACGATACGTCGAAGCCAGCGCCTTCACGATGATATCACCCTGTAGTATAGCACAGCGACCCAGACGTATCCCAATGCTCGCCATACCACGCGGGGCAAGAAAGGCGCTACAATCTGGACGGCAACAGGCAGGCACGAGCAGGAGATTCGATATGGCGCGGCTTTTATCGCTAGATATTCCCGTCTCACACGGCGCGCTGGAGGGATTGCTACGGCTGCCCGACGACGAGACGGCGCAGCCAGCAATGGTGGCGGTCGTCTGCCACCCACACCCGGCGCATGGCGGGACGATGCACAACAAGGTTGTCTTTCGCGTGGCGCAGGCGCTCGGCGATCTGGGGATCCCCGCGTTGCGATTCAACTTCCGCGGTGTGGGCCGCAGCACTGGCGCCTATGACGAGGGCAATGGCGAACGTGAAGATGTCTGGGCAGCGCTCGACGAGATCGCCCACCGATACCCTGGCGTGCCAATCTGCCTCGCGGGCTTCTCCTTCGGCTCCTGGGTTGGGCTACCCATAGGCTGCGCCGACAGCCGCGTGCGCCAACTCATCGGCGTTGGCATCCCCACCTCCCTGCTGACAACCGATGCGCTGGCCGAATGCCGCAAGCCCAAGTTGATCGTGCAGGGTGAGCTCGACCAGTACGGTCCACAGAGCAGCCTGATACCCTGGTACGACGCGCTCCCGGACCCCAAATCGCTCGCCATCGTCCCGCAGGCCGATCACTTCTTCAACGGCCATCAGAACGAGCTGCAAGACGCAATCCTGACCTATTTTCGTTCCGGCGCGTCGGCGCAAGGGAACTTCGTATCGTCGTGAACGTATTATCTAGCGTGAGGAGTAAGCGGCTTATCAAAAACCGCGACAATCCTGCGACACAATTCCAGGCAGAGCGGCGTATAGTACTTAATAAGGCGGCAACCGCCAATTCGGAGTTCGCCAGAAACAGCAGACTTGCGCGAATACGTCACTTCACATGGCGCCACGCGCAGGCGTCGAATGCGAGCGATTGCGCGTTGGATGCGATCAAGAGGAGGCAGCTAGGCTATGGATATCGGACAGCAATCATCGGCGCCCGGGCGATGCGCTGGATGCGGTCACATTCTTGACGCGCAGGCGGTCTATTGCCCCACGTGTGGCCGACCAAATCCAGCTTTGGCGGGCGCGACCAGCGGGGCGTCGCCGGTCTCGGCGTCAGATGCTACTTACGCGACGGCGCCGGTCCAGGCCGCCGATGCCACTCTGCCCCCACCATTGCCCGCCTGGTACGACCAGCCCACATCTACTGGCGGAATGGCCGCCCTGGCAACCGGGCCAGCACTCGCCCCGGAGAAGCCGATCCGCTCGCACAAGCGCCGTAACATCCTGACGGCCATCTCCGCTGTCGTGGTCGTCGGGCTGGTGTTGTCCGGCGCCTACTGGGCGTATGCCGCCCTCGCCTCGCGCACCGACAACCAACTGGCGCGATACTTCCCGTCGTCCACCGTGGCATTTGCCTCGGCGGATCTGGCGGCAGCTGCCAACAACAGCTTCAACATCAATCCCGCTGACATGATCGGCGCTCAGGCCTCGGCGCTGCAAAAGGCGACCGGGCTGGACTGGCAGAAAGACGTGGTCCCATGGGCCGGGCCTGATGTGGCCGTCGGCGTCTTCCCGCTGGCCAATTCGCAGCAGGCAGCCGCCAACGCGGCAACGGCAGTGGGGGTCGTGGCGCTGATTCAGTCGCGCGATGACAACGCCTCGAAAGCCGCCATTGGCAAGCTGAACTCCCATGAGAGGCAGCAGGGGACAACGCCCCAGCAGTCGAGCTATAACGGATTTACTCTCTATGCCACGGGCTCAGGCTCATCGTCCGGCCTCTTCGGGAGTGGTAGCGGCTGGGTGCTCATCGCCAGCAATACTGATGCGGCGCACGCCGTGATCGACCGCATCAATGGCAGCAGCGACTCCCTCAACGACCAGCAGGCGTTTAAGGATGCGATCAGCAATCTGCCGAGCAATCACTTCGGCACCTACTACGTGAATCTCCGCCAGGCGCTCGACTCGCTGATCCCCGTCAAGGCGCCGAACGGGCTCGCCAGCGTCAGCGTCCCATTCATCGAGAGCTATCCAGTCGCGGGCGGCTATCTCGCCTGGAGCGAGACCGGTCAGCGGAGCCAGATCACGTTTAACGCGGTCCGTAATCCAAATATTCCCAATGTCTCGGGCGACACGACGAGCTTCGCCAAACTCGTGCCGTCCGATGCGGTAGCCTATGCGGGCGCGGGCAATCTCGGCAAGCTCGTCCAGGCGTTTGTCAGCCAGGTTGGCGTCGCCACAACGGGAGCCGACCCACTTCAGTCCGCTCTGGGCATCTCGGCAAGCAATCCGCTGGCACAGCAGCCAGTGGGCATGGCCGCGCTGAAGACAAGTGGGAACGCGCAGCCTGTCATTTACATCCATGTGAGCGATGACGCCGCCGCAACTCAGTTGATTGGCAAGATCGCCGCAACGCACAACTGGACAGCCACACCAACCACCGTTGCGGGCCTGTCTGCGACGACGCTGAGCGATGCGTCTACTGACGCTGGCCAGCCAACGGCAGGCGGCACCCCGGTGACGGCGACTGTGCACGTCGTGGCGGTCGCGTTCACTGTAAATAACACGCTGGTCATCGCGCCGGATACCAACTCGGCAACGCTGGTCGCCCAGGTGGCGCAGGGCACCGTCGCGAACCTGACGAGTAACGCGAACTTCCAGAAAATGCTTAAGGCGGCCCCATCCGGTGCAGCGGTGACGGGCTACGTGAGCGCGGCGGGCTTGCAGTCGCTGATGCACACGACTGATTCCACGACATCGGGGCTGTACTCTCACCTCGACGCAATGGCGCTCACGCTCGTCTGGAACAATTCGATGCTCCAGGGAACGCTGGATACCGGGCTGCATTCCTAAGCGTCGAAGATGCCGCGCGCGATGAGCGCACAGGTCAGGGTGGGGCAACGTTGCCTCACCCTGATTTTCTTTTTGGACATCCTATGGGCGCTGACGAGTGGGAGACACTCACAGAAGGCCACGCCATGCGAACGATAGCGATAGCGCCTGCCACACTCGCCTGCGACCTGGTTGGCCACAATCATCTGGCGGAGGGTGGCCCGAATATTGCCGTGTAGTATTTGTTGTGTCACCGATTGACTGGTATATCGGGCGGCGTGCTGTGCTGTGCTGTCATGCCCCTCATCTAAGGACATGATGGGTTGGGAAGGCTTCAAAGGAAGGTATATGCGAATCGCACAAGTTGCTCCATTGCATCTTACCGTTCCGCCACAGAACTATGGTGGGACCGAGCGTTGTATCTTCAATCTCACCGAGGCGCTGGTCGAGGCGGGCCATGAGGTCACGTTGTTCGCCGCGAGGGGCTCCGACACTCGTGCGCGGCTTGTATCCATGCGTGATGAGTCAATCCGCTTCAACCCGAAAGTGGATGCGACCGCACTGCATCTAGCGATGCTGCAGCACGTCTACAGCCGAGCCAGTGAGTTCGACGTCATCCACTCCCATCTGGACTATCTGACCCTGCCCTTTGCGGCGGCATCATCTACGCCAACCGTCATAACGCTTCATGGACGACTGGATGGTCCTGAAACCGTCGAGATCCTGCGGACATTCAAAGACTGCAACTACGTTGCCATCAGCGCGAGTCAGCGCTCGCAGATCCCTGACCTCAACTGGGCTGCCACGATACACCACGCCATCGACCTGCGTCAGATTGCGTTCCATGAGCAGCCTGGCAGCTACCTCGTCTTCGTCGGGCGCCTCACGCCTGAAAAAGGACCAGACCGAGCAATTCGTATCGCCCAGCGCGCTGGCATGCCGCTTAAGATTGCGGCAAAGATAGACCCTGCCTATCGCAAGTATTACGACGAAGTGATCAAACCCATGCTCGACGATCCTTCCATCGAGTTTCTCGGCCCGGTGAACGAGAAGCGTAAGCTGGACCTGATGGGGAATGCGCTTGCGCTGATCGAGCCAATCCATTGGCCAGAACCATTTGGGATGGTCTTCATCGAGTCGCTCAGCTGCGGCACGCCCGTGCTTACCTGCCCGCATGGCTCGGTGCCAGAGCTTCTGCGCGATGGAGTGACTGGCTTGGCATGCGTGTCAGATGACGATCTGGTCGCAGCGGTACGACAGGTGGGGCAAATATCACGCGCAGGCTGCCGCGAATATGTGCGGCAGAAGTTTGACATCCGTGAGATGGCGTTAGAGTATGTAGAAGTCTATTCGAAGCTCCAACTACGCCGACGGATCTTCGCAATGCCCGCCGAACCGCTCGCTGAAAGGGCGCAGAACGAGGACAATTTAGATCAGAGCTCGCTTATATCATGACTGATTCGACGCAAGGCGCCTCCGACACAACACTGAATGCCCTCGACCACGGCCTGACGACCGCTTCAGGCGAGATCAGCGACCCCTACGTCCTGCGCGGCGCGGCCAGCACGACCGTTGAGAAGGTTGCCCTCAAACAGGGCGACGCCTTCATGGTGACAGATGCGCGCGGCGATATGCCGGAATCCGAACCGGAGACCGGTCTCTTCTGGCATGGGACACGCTTTCTGCGCACCTGCGATCTGTTCATCGATGGACTACCGATGGTCACGCTCTCGCACTCAGTCTCCGATGAGGAGGGCGCCTGCCAGATTGACCTGACAAACCCTTTCCTACCGCTGGCCAAGGAGCAGGGGATGTATCAGGGCATGATTCACCTGCGCCGCGAGACCGTGCTGCATAGCCACCAACTGGTCCAGACGTTCCTGCTGACCAGCTTCGACTCAGCTCCGGTGGAGGTGCGGCTTGGACTAAAGACAGGCGCGGACTTCTTCGATATCTTCGAGGTGCGTGGCATGGAGCGCCCCAGCCGTGGGCATCTGCAACCACCCCATAGAGAAAACGACGAGGTCGTATTCCGCTACGAGGGACTCGACGGTATAGAACGCAAGACGCGCGTGCTGCTCGATCCACCTGCCGACCACATCGTCAACGACGGGGTGTTCTGGCGGCTGCGGCTCGTGCCGAGCGAGACCGTCCGGTTAGAGGTAGTTGTCAATATCAGCGAACAGGCGCTGAAGAATGAGGATACGCACACAGAAACGACCGAGAACACCTGGGAGGTTTCCGTCTCACGCACGGAATTGCCGGTCGTGCAGAGCGACAATGTCTTTTTCAACCGCGTGCTGACGCGCGGCATGCACGACCTGATTATGATGTGTTCGCCGACGACCGAAGGGCTATTTCCCTTCGGCGGCATACCGTGGTACGTCTGCCCATTCGGGCGCGACTCGCTCATCACCAGTCTAGAGTTCCTGCCGTGGTTTCCTGAGGTGGCGCGCGGCACACTGGCATTCCTGATCGCGCACCAGGGGCAGAAGGAAGACGCCTTCACCGAGGAGGAGCCGGGCCGCATCTTGCATGAATACCGGCGCGGCGAGATGGCGAATTGCCGCGAGATTCCCTTCATCCCATACTACGGCACCATTGACGCGACGCCGCTGTTTCTCATTGTGTTTGAGGCCTACATCCGCTGGACTAACGACATGGAATTTCTCAAGGCGAACTGGGCCAGCGCCGAGGCAGCGGCACAGTGGATGCGGCAGTACGGCGACCGCGATGGCGACACATTTCTCGAATATGTGAAGACCTCAGAGAAGGGCCTTATTAACCAGGGCTGGAAAGACTCGTGGGATAGCATCTCATACCACGATGGACGGCTCAGCGAACCGCCCATCGCACTTTGTGAAGTGCAGGGCTACGCCTACGCCGCGTACCGGGCCATGAGCTACCTGGCAGGTCGTCTCTCTCTACGTAAGGAGCAAGAGCAATGGCGCAACGCCGCTCAGACGCTTCAGACGAACTTCCTGCGCGATTTCTGGTGGGAGGAAGAAAACACATTCTACCTGGCGCTGGATGGCCAGAAAAATCCGTGCAATGTCGTCGCCTCGAATGCGGGTCACTGTCTCTGGAGCGGTATCGTGCCAGATGAGTGGGGCCAGCCAGTTGTCAGTCGCTTGCTCGGCGAGGACATGTGTACAAAGTGGGGTATCCGCACGCTCTCCGGCCGGGAGCGGCGCTACAACCCCATGAGCTACCACAACGGCTCGGTCTGGCCGCACGACACCGCTATCGTCGGGGCAGGATTCGCGCGCGTGGGGCGCAAGAAAGAGGCGAGTGACCTGCTCGGGCATCTGTATGGAGCAAGCCTCTACTATGAGGGCGCTCGCCTGCCAGAATTATTCTGTGGATTCACGCGACGGCATGGCTTCGGCCCCACGCGGTATCCGGTCGCCTGTTCGCCGCAATCCTGGGCGGCTGGGTCACCGTTCTTGCTGCTGGGCAGCATCCTTGGCTTCGAGCCGGAGGCCGAAAAGAATCGCCTGATGCTCCGCCAGCCGATGCTCCCCGAATGGCTGGACCACCTGGAGCTACGCGGGCTGCGGCTGGGCAACCGGAACGCCCACATACGGTTCGCATGTTTGGGCCAGGATACCTCTGTCACGCTTACTGGCGATACTGGCATTGATGTTCTTGTTTTGCCTGGATAGCGGTCTCTGTCTCTCGTCAACTCGTGCCGCGCGCCCGGCGCCTTCTCCTAAGCCCGCCGAGTCAGCCTGCAATTTTGCCTGCTCTGCCCTTAAATGGCTCGAATATGCGGCTGGAGCCTGCCTTCACCGCGCCCGCTGTGCTATTCTTTCCAGGGACAGCGTTTGGCGATGCTCCCTGAGTTGACCATGTGCGCGTGTGGTGGAGGAGGCTCATGGCATGACGGCGACACAGCCCCTGGCTCCAGCTCAAGCTCCGATAAACGAAGATCAGGAAGTACAGGATAGGGGCTCTGCCGGGCCTTCGCGCTCCAGCATGCCATTCCTCGCGCGCATCCCCTGGTATGCCTGGGCTGGTCTGGCGCTCAACGTGGCCGCATGGATGATGTCCTGGGCGCGCATCGGCGTGTGGAATGGGCTGACAATCAACGGCCACACCTACCTCGGTGCGCACATCCACCTGTGGGGATATACCTTTTTTCCACTCTGGCTAGGGTTCATTCTCGTGCTGGATGGCATCAACGTCGCCCGCACCGGCTCCTCGCCGCTGACCCGCGACTGGCGCGGCTTCGTCCTGCTCTTTCTGCTCTCGATCCCGTTCTGGTGGGTATTCGAGATTCTCAACATTCCCGTTCAAAACTGGCGCTATTTCTTTGACCATCCAATCAATACCAACACGCTTCCCGGCTGGATCGAGTACCACACGATCTCATCCCTGTGTTTCAGCACGGTGCTGCCCGCTGTGCTCGAAATCGCCGAGATTCTTGCCAGTTTTGCCTGGTTGCGCCCGCGTCTCGCGCCGCATGATCCCGGCCCAAAGGTCAAAGTATCCACAGCGGTAATTCTAATGCTGATTGGTGTCGCCGGTCTGATCCTTCCCTTCACAGCTCCGTATTACGCCTTTGGCCTGCTCTGGGTCGGCGTGACATTTCTGCTCGACCCGATCAATAATCTGGCGCGCACCAAGTCTGCCCTGGGTCACCTGCTTGCGGGCGACTGGCGCTTCTTCGTGCTGATGCCGCTCGCGGCGATCTGCTGCGGCTTCTTCTGGGAAATGTGGAACTCGCAGGCGCTGCCGAAGTGGATCTACACGATCCCACTGATCGAGAGCTGGCACATCCCCCATCTCTTTGAGATGCCAGTGATCGGCTACTCTGGCTATCTGCCGTTCGGCGTCGAGCTCTTCGTGATGTATCAGTTCGCGCTTCTGCTGCTGCGGCGCCGCAAAGATGTCCTCACATTTTAGCAGGCGTTAACTCGATATCCTCATATCGCTTCACCCGATAAATGAGGGTGGAGATGAGCCAGCTTACCAGCAGAATTGCGACGATGAAGAAGCCGACATTGCCCAGGTCTAGGGTATTGTTGACGAAGTGCCAGAAGGGGCCGCCGAGGTTCAATTCGCCCGAAATCACCTGCAATAGCTCGATGGCTCCGACGACGACCGCTACCAGCACCGAAATCAGCGTGATGTTCAGGTTATAGTAGAGCTTGCGCACGGGCTTCACGAACGCCCAGCCGTACGCGCCCAGCATCAGCACGCCGTCGGTGGTATCGGCCAGTGTCATGCCGGCGGTGAAGAGCAGCGGGAAAACCATGATGAAGATGAAGGGGACGCCCTGCTGCGCCGAGATGGCCGAGAGCGCCAGCAGCCCCACCTCGCTGGCGGTGTCGAAGCCCAGCCCAAACAGGAAGCCGACCGGATACATCAGCCAGCTATCATGCACGAAGCGAAACAACGGACGGAAGAAGCGTCCGAGCAGGCCGCGCTGCGCCAGGAAATCCTCGATCTTCTGCTCGTTATACTCGCCACCCCGGGTGACGCTGCGAAATGTTTTGAAAATGTCGATGAGAATAACGATATTGAGCGCGGCAATCAGGAAGAGGAAGATGGCCGAGACGCTCGTCCCAATCAGGCCGCCGATAGCCTGGAACGCTGGCAGCTCCTTCTGCACGAAGAGCGAGGCGGCGGCCAGCAGCACGCTCAGCAGAATCACAATGGTCGAATGGCCAAGCGAGAAGAACGTTCCAACCGCGACGGGGCGCTTGCCATCCTGCATCAGCTTGCGGGTGACATTGTCAATCGCCGAGATGTGGTCAGCGTCTACGGCGTGACGCAGCCCCAGACCGTACGCCACAAACCCAAGTGTAATGAACCGGGGATCATTGAGCCTCACTGACGCCAGCACCGCCAGCGCCCAGGCGACGATGTTCGCGGCGATCAACACCGCGTAGATGGCAAAGATGCGTGTCCGCAAGCCTGAATCCCCGGTGCGAAGCACGCGCCAAAGCCCCGAGAACATCGTTGCCTCCTTCATATGCCTCGCGCCGCCCAAAGAACGCGCCGATTGTCTGGATAGAGGATAGCAGCGCACCACGGCTTGTTGCAAATCTTCGCATCTGCATACGTTCGCGGGTAACACGGCGGCACCAGTCAACTATAGCTTCTCATTGTCAGAGGATACTCGGATGTGGCGGGGCTTATCGGCCCTCGCTTGCCAGCGCGGCCTGGCATTCGCGGCAGGTGCCGAAGAGCGCGAGGTGGCGCGCATTGGTGAGGAAGCCGTAGTCGCGCAAAATACTCTCGTGGACCGGCTGAAGCGCAACGTCATCGACCTCCAGCACAGCATGGCAGTGCTCGCAGACGAGATGATGGTGGGGGGCATCACCTACCAGCTCGAAGAAGCTCACGCCACTGCCAAAGTCTGTCTGTGCCACCGCTCCAATCGAGATGAACAGATCGAGCGTGCGATAGACTGTTGCGAGGTTGATCGCCGGATAGCGCGCCGCCGCCCATTGCAATATCTCGTCCGCGGTAATATGGCCGCTATGGGCAGCCAGCGCTTCGAGCACGATCAGTCGTTGCGGCGTCACCCGCAGGCCGTGATGACGCAGGCGCTCCACATAGGATGGCTCGGACTTCGCACCAGGCTGCCTGACATCCATGACATTTCATCCTGTTCGTGATAAAGAGGCGCAATGCATCTCAGCTATCATGAGTACCAGTGTACCCGAATATCTCCAAGAATGGGTATTAACCCTCAGTATGTGCCGAACGTCCCGCATGCGCAAGCGACCTGCCCGCGCCAGATATGCGGTGTGCGACTCAGCCATAGTGCGTAGGTGTGAGCTATCTCATAGGCCGCAAGGAACATTTCGCCGCACTCTATGCGTAGTTATCAGTATGAGGCATTAAATTATAGTGCCGCCAGCTTCTTCCAGCATAGCGCCACTGGCAGAATCGTCAGCCAGTGGCTTATGCGACGGAGCCGCTGTGGTAGTATATGGTCGGAATCCTGGGAGGAAGTAGAGGTCATTCGGCGTGCAGTATGTTTTCACTCTGCCAGAGCACCGGCAGGCAGCGGTCGTGGCCGTCAGCGCGTTTGACGGCATGCATGTTCGACACCAGCGTGTGCTGGCCGAGACTATCACGGTCGCCAGGCAGCTCGGTGTGACGCCGGTCGCTCTGCTTCCCTGGCCGTCAACGACGGATGAGCCGGGCGCGACGAATGACTCGCCTCGCGATGGTCTGCTGACGACGCTTGATGAGCGGCTTGCTCTGCTGGCGCGGATGGCACCCGACGCGCGGTCAGTGGTACTTGCGGCAGACGCGGCGCAACCGTGGTCACCCGCGTCGCTGGCCGAACGTATTTTGAATGGTTGGGATGTGCGAGGCATGGTGATTGACCCATCGGCAGACGAAGGGCTCTGTGGCATGCAACTTGCCGACGTAGCCTACCAACGTGGGGCACCTGTTACAGTACTCCCGGATGAAGGATCCGACCCTCCACTGGGCGCGCAGATTCGCGACGCCCTCGCAGAGGGACGCGTAGCGGAGGCAGCACGGCAACTGACATATGAGTATGCGCTTTCAGCGGAAGTTGTCGGCGGTGATCGGCGCGGGCGGCTGCTCGGTTTCCCGACGGCCAACCTGCGTGTCGATGCCAACAAGCTCTTGCCCGCCAATGGCATCTACGCCGTGCGTGTGGGGCTGCCTGGCGACCCATGCGCATCGCGTCCGGCGGTGGCAAGTGTTGGCGTTCGTCCAACCTTCGGCGATCACAACGCGCGCCTGGTGGAGGTGCACCTGCTCGATCTGAGTATGGATCTCTATGGGGTACGCATCGAGACGGCATTCGTCGAGTGGCTGCGATCAGAGGAACGCTTTGACTCCGTCGAGGCGCTGATTCGCCAAATGACGGAGGACGTCGCGCAGGCGCGCCTGCATCTGGGTAGTGTTCATCAGGTGTCGGAGAGTAGCGAGAATTCACTCAGACGCCAGCCCGTGCATCAGGGTGATGCCCATCCGTGATGGGGGAGGTCTCATAAAATATGGGCATTGTCGGTAAATTCGAATCCGCCATGCGCGGTCTGGTCGAGGGGACGTTTGGCCGCTTGATTCGGACCTCGCTCCAGCGCGACGAATTTGGTCCCCAGGTTGAGCGCGCGATGGAAAGTCATCTGCGCGGCAGCCCCAATGGGCGCGAGGCGCCGACGCTCTACGACATTTACCTGAGTATCAAAGACTATGGTGTGTATGGGAAGGATGCCAGGCTTGCGCAGGAGTTGTCCAACCAGCTGGTGCAGATGGCGCGCGACCGTAACTACTGGCTGGAGCGCAACCCGGTAATCCGGTTCCACGAAGATCCACACGTGATCACCGGGCAAATGCGGGTAGCGTCATTCCTCCTCGATGAAGAGGAGGCGCCTCCATCGGGTATCGCCAGCATGGATGAGACGCGCTCCATAGCGCCCGGCGAGATCCAGCAACTCAACGACGAGATCGCCCGCGAGCAGGCGCGCAACCAGGCGAACGTCTCGCTGCCACCGGCATGGCTGACGCTATTTCGCCCCACTCGTGGGCAGCCCATGCGCCTGATGACCTCTCCCATTCATATCGGGAGACATCTTTCCAACGAAATCATCGTCAACGATAAACGCGTCTCACGTCACCATGCGGAGATTCGCTACGAACGCGGGCAGTTCGTGCTGTATGATCTCAGCTCCACAAATGGGGTCAAGATCAATGGGGTGCCGACGCGCCAACCCGTACCCTTGCGCAACAATGATTTGATCACCGTGGGTAGCCACGAGTTTGTCTTCCAGCGGAGGTAGCTTCGGTTGGATACGTATACCGTTTTACTCATTCTGCGCATCGCACTGGTTGCCATTCTTTATCTGGTCATCCTGCGGGTCGTCGCGGTGGCGCGCCGGGAAATGAAACTGGTGGAGCGCGCGCCTGCGGCCGTGACGCGCGGCAAAGACATCGTGGGCCATCTTGTCGTCATCGACAGTGGCTCGACCGTGCTGCGCCCTGGCGCACGACTGGATGTCGAGCCAATCACCACGATTGGGCGCTCGCCCACGAATACCATCGTGCTAGACAGCACCTTCGTCTCCACCGAGCACACACGCATCCTCTTCAGAGATCGCTCGCTCTGGGTCGAAGATATGAACAGCCGCAATGGCACCCTGGTGGACCAGAACCGTATTAGTGAGCCTGTCGCGGTGACGCCCGGAACCATCCTTCAGGTTGGCGATGTCCGTTTCAAGTTCGCCATTTAGCCGGACCAGCCTCAGGGGAGTGAACCGATGATCTATCGTCGCCGTTATCGCTGGACCGAGATGGGTCTGTTGCTATTTCCGGCCGCGTTCATGGCAGTGGCGCTGATTGAGCTGCAGTTGGCTCAAAACGCTTCGACACTACTAACACGCAATATTCTCAACCCACTGGATACGCTTGGTCCAGCCATCGGCCTCGTGTTCGCCCTTGCCGTGACACACGTCCTGCTCAATCTCTTCGCGCCGGATTCCGACCAGACGTTGCTCCCAATCGCCGGAATGCTGGCCAGCATTGGCGTCATCATGGCGATACGCATCGGGTCGTCACCGGGCTTCGATGTGCTCTCGCTCGGCGCCAAGCAGCTCGCCTGGGTGATCCTGGGTCTAGGCTTTTGTGTTGGTACAGTCATCCTGACCCGCGACCTGCGCTGGGTACGCAATTACAAGTACACCTGGGCAGTGGTGGGCTTAGCCCTCGTTGGTGTTACCCTGGTGAATGCCATTCGCACCTTCAATACGAATGCGCCAAGCCGTGACGTCCTCACCATCGGCGCTGGTGGGCTGTCATTCCAGCCATCGGAGCTTGTGAAAATATGCCTGGTCGTCTTCTTCGCAGGCTATCTGAGCGAGAACCAGGAAATGCTCACCGCTGGCTCCATCCCCATTGGAGCCATCAAGCTGCCGCCGTTGAAGCAGCTGGGGCCGCTGCTCTTCATGCTTGGGCTGGCGCTCATCATTGCGGTCGGCATTCGCGAGCTCGGTCTGGCGCTCTTGATTTTTGGCATGGTGCTCTCGATGACCTACGCGGCAACCAGTCGCAAGGTCTATGTGTTTGGCGGTCTGGCGCTCTTTACGGTCGGCGCGGTAATTGCCTTCTCGGTCTTTAGCTATGCGCGGGTACGCCTGAACATTGTCTCCAATGCCTTCGATCCAAATGTTGCAACGAATAGCGGCTATCAAATCGTGCAAGGGCTGATCGCGTTTGGGTCGGGAGGCGTCTTTGGCTCCGGTCTGGGTCTGGGCCACCCGACGTTCATCCCCGCTTCCAACACCGACTACATCGCGGCGGCGTTTGGCGAAGAGTTTGGCTTCGCGGGCTTGCTGGCATTGTTAGGGTTATTCATGCTGCTCGTCTTCCGTGGCATGTTCGTCGCGTTGCGCTCGCGCGACTCATTCAACCAACTGATGGCGGTTGGGCTGACCTCCGTGTTCGCGCTGCAAACGCTTGTCATCGTGGCTGGTAATCTGAAACTGATGCCGCTGACCGGTGTCCCGCTCCCATTTGTGGCGTATGGCGGTAGTTCGGTCGTCGCCAACTTTATCATTATTGGCTTCTTGTTACGGCTCTCGGAGAAGAAGACGTAGTCCGCAGTCGCTAGCACGGATGTAGGCCGGGGACGCGTCCCCAGCCATTCGCTCATATGTCACGCATGTGCCGTTCGGCTTGGCGCAAATTCTGCTCATAACCCTGGCCTGACCAAGTAGGTGACAGATGCGGCGAGACAATGGTAGAGTGGACCAGACAGAAACGAACTGGATCTTCTCCGTGACAGGAATTGCGCATGCGCGCAGAGAGGTCTTGCCGAGGAGCATGGAGTGACCAACACGGCGAACCCGACTGCATCACAACCATCGGCTGAACAGCAGGCCAGCCACCGGCTAAGCGCTTTCCTCTGTTGGGCTGTCGTCTTCGCCGATATAGGCACCTCGGTATACTACGTGCCGGGTATCCTTTGGCGACAGGTGCAGTGGCAAGCGGGTCTTTTCGTACTAATGACATTGATCGCTTTTGTCTTGCTCGTGCTCAAATATGCCGAGGTGAGCGTACGTTTTCCTGAGGGCGGCGGTGTCGTCACCGTCTCAGCTAATGGACTGGCGCCTTGGGCTGGCGCCCTGGGTGGTATGTTTATCCTGGTAGACTATTTCCTGACCTCAGCCATCAGTTCACTCTCAGGCCTTCTCTATTTCTCGACTATCTTCAAGAGCATCGGGAATTATGTACTGCTCATCACTGTGGTGGTTGTTATTCTGCTCGGCTTGCTCAATATCTGGGGTATCAAAGAGTCGGCGTCAGTAAGTGCAGCTATTGCCCTGGCCGCATTCGTCAGTGATGTGATCATTCTGCTCGTAGTATTCATCAATGTGCCGCCGCAGACCATAGGAAAAGTCTTCGAGAAAATGTTCACCGGTCAGCTTGGTGGAGTTGCGCTGCTGACTGGGTTTGCCGGGGCCTTCCTGGCATTTTCGGGACTAGAAAGCATCTCACAGCTTTCGCCTGTGATGAAACTACCGCGACGGAAAACGGTGACGAGAGCGCTAATTCTGGTCACGCTGACTGTAGGAATTACCAGCCCGCTGCTCACAATCTTCTCAACCGTGCTTCTCAATTCGCCCGATCTTCTCGCTACCACTACAATTCACCTCAACGTTATTCCGACGCCCGACACCTTTATCTCTGATTTGGGCGGCACCTACGGCGGTCCAGCACTACTCGTAGCGACCGCCATTGCCGCCTCCGCGCTGCTCGTCTTCGCCTGCAATACTGCCATTATCGGCGCCTATCATGTCTTCATCGCGCTATCACGCATGGGCTATCTGCCAAAATTCGTCACTGCGACTAACGCATGGCGCGGGACGCCGCACAATGCCATTCTGCTGGCGACGCTCGTTCCAGTGGTTGTCTTGATCGGCGTACGAGGCCAAATAGACATTCTGGGAGATATGTATGCATTCGGCTTGTTGGGCGCGTTTTCATTGACTTGTCTGGCAATGGATGTGATCCGCTACCGCGAACGCCATGGCACCGCTCATATTGGTGCAATGGAAGCTGCCGAACAATCCGCTAGCTTAGGCGAATCCGCACCCGCGGGCGTACCATGGCAGACACGTCTTAGCAGCGCGGCTGGCGCGCGAATACATCCTGGGGTAGTCGCAAAGTTGCGTGCTGCAGGCACTCAAGCCCGGAGGCGCATCGGTCCATGGACCACACGCGCCAGAGATTCTTGGCCAACGCTAAAATACTACCTCGGCATCGTGACGACTTTTCTCGTTATCCTTGCCTGGTTTACCAATCTCTTCACCAAGCCGCTTGCCACCATCTTTGGCGGGGGGTTCACCGTGCTGGGTGTGGGTGCGGCGCTGCTGTATCACCAGCGACTGGTTCAGCAGGGACAGGCGCCGGTCGCTCCTATGCAAACACTCCAGCGTATGTCCAACTCGCTGCTGATCGCGCTCTCATCAGCCAGCGAGTACAACCGTCAGGTAATCGAGGCTGCCATCGAATCCGCCGGTAACCACCAACTGGTCTTTCTCTATCTCTCACGCAAGCCAACGCAATCGCCGCGCTTCATGCAATTCGCCGATCCGTACCTGACCGATGCTGTGGCCCAGCGCACGTTGACCTTTGCGTCCAATAAGGCGAAGCATGCGGGGCTAAAGACCGCATTCATTTACCGTCTGGGCGGCGCGGGCCAGGTGATCGACATCTGGCGGATCATCCGCCCAGATGAGATTATCGCCGAGGCGGAGCTTGCCAAGAAGGTCTCGAAGTACGTATCAACCAGTTATGTACGATACCAGCAGTTTGAAGATGTGCGCGTCGCGCATTATGTGCGCCACCAACTTCCCCGTGGACACCAGACACCACTGCCAGGCTCAGGAAGCGGCATTGCCATTGGCGGGCAAACGCGCACCCCGTCAGCGGTCACGCCACGACATCCCCCTTCCATGGGACAGCCATCCGCCGAGCAGCCACCTACACGACGCCAGCCTCCTATCGAGGTTCCACCGATAGAGCCGCCAGTGGAAGCAGACGATGCGGCATCTGGTGACGATTCTGGTGACGATGAAGAGTGGATCTGGACGGGTACTGATCTCGTCCGTAAACGCCCGCAAGACGATGACTCGACAGAGGCCTGATAGCATGGCTTCCAGGCGCTTGCCCCTAGCGACGGACGGTCTGTTCCTCGCGCGCGAGGGCGGTTAACTGCGTCAGGGCGTCCTCCCAGTCGCGGATGGTTCGCGCCACCCACGCCGCCGTATCAGGCGTCACGACCTGAGGTTGTCTGGCTCCCAAATGGGCGAGAGCAGCCAGAGGATTGCGCTTTACGGCCAGACGCGCCAGCGCCTCACGCGCCTGGGCAAGTTGCGCCTGCACCCAGACAATATCTGCACGAATCGAGTGATCTTCCTGAGCATCGAAGAGGCGCAGTAGGCTGATCCCCATCATCAGCCCGGGCGACTCACTGGCTGACTCGATGATGTGGTGTGGAACAATGTGTCCCTGAAGGGCCGACGACAATTCATACAGCCCGTGATAGAGCGTCGCAATTGGCAAGACACCCGCGGGCGGCAGGGTGTAGAGTGCGTGCAGCGTCAGCGCCAACTGCTCCGCGATGGCCTCGATGGATATACCCAACTGCGCCTCTATCGCGTGACGGTAGCTATAGCCACAGCGGCGCAAGCGTAGCTCCAGTGGTTCGCCGGTAAGCGCGAATCCGGAGAACGTCGGCCACCACGGCTCTGCCAGAGCATCGGCCAGCTGCGCCTGGGGGTAGCGCACTTCGAGCGCATTCAGATAGCCCTGCGTCGCAACTTCGAGCGAGGCCGCCACCGCACAGATGCGCTTGCATGAGTCGTCTAATTGCTGTAGAAACCGATCCGCCACAGTGCGTGTCGCGCCAGCCAGCGATGCCTCCGCGCCTGTTAGCAACAGGAAAAACTCGGCTTCAACGCCAACCTCGCCCAGCGCCCTGGCCAACGCCAGTTGTGGCTCATCTATACCGGGCAATCGCAGGCCCATATACAGACGCTGCTCCCACCCACCAGGCTTCATCATATGCGTCCCTTCTCAGGATGTCCCCCTTGTTGCCGCTCAATTGTACGCCTGTCGCTTCATATAGACAATCCTCATGGGCGCACTTTCCCAGCAGGCGCTCGCACACTACCACCGCTCGCTTGACATAGCAACCGGTGGCCCGTAGAATGCCAGATTGAAACATCTGTCGTGAGGCGCTTGGGCGCACATAGTCTCTAACGCGCTGCATACCGCAATTTAACAGGATATCCCCTATGACGGACGATGCAAACGATGTTGTCGAGCTCTTGCGGCGTCATGTGCAGACACTGCGTCAGCAACTGGGCCAGGCGTCGGGTTTGGAAGGAGAACCGGACGACGGCAGTGACGCAACCCTGCTCATCGAATCTCTGGCCGGGCTACCGTCCGATGTCTCCATCCAACGCTTTGAGGAATCGGGCCGCGCGCTCGCGCATCAGGGCGGGCGGCTGGAAATGCGCCTTCAGGGCATTCGCATCTGGAGCTGCGCGCTTGCCGATGTGCTTGGCGAGCAGTTTGCAACCAGCCCAACATCCTATGCGCGGGCGCTTCGTTCGTTATTTGAGATCACCACACAGGCTACCGTTGCCATCAGCCGTGGATGGCGGGACGCGCAAGATGAGCTATCAAACAATGAGGCGGAGCGCGCGCGCCGCGGCATGACCCGCATGCAGGCACTGCAGCGCATCAACTCCGCCGCCAACTCCACGCTTGATCTCGATCAGACGCTTGCGACGACGGCCCTCGCCGTCGCCGAGGAGATGGATGCCGATCTCTGCTCGATCTATCTCTTCGATGAGGTAACACGTGAGTTGGCACTACGGGCAACCAACGGCCCTCGCAATGTCAGTCACCATGCCCTCGCACTCGGCATGGGATACACCGGCTACGTCGCCGAGCATGGGCGCCCGCTGCTGCTGCGCGACGCGCTCAGCGATGACCGCTTTGCCCCAGAGGCTCAGGCCTACGAGACGCCCTATGCGGGACTCCTCTCCGTTCCCATCATCTTCTTTACCGCCGAAAAGTTGCAGGGCGTCATCAGCGTGCAGACGCGCGAACCGCACCTGTTCACCGACGACGAGTTGAGCTTTCTGGAGATCGTCGCCGGGCAGATCGCGATGAGCATCGAAAATGGTCGCATCTACGCGCAGACCGATGAAGAGCTACGGCGGCGGGTGCACCAGTTGAACATGCTCTATCGTGTCTCGACCCTGGTCGCCTCGACGCTCGTCTTTGAGAACGTGCTCCATACCATCGTTGCCCAGGCTGTCCAGCTCAGTGGCGCTGATCGCTCGGTCCTCTTTGAGCTCGACCACACCAACAAGAAGCTTTCGACTGTTGCGACCCACGGTTTCGAACAGTTGGAGACGGCGCGCGCCGAAGTGCCTGTTGGGCAATGCTGCGTTGGGCGAGTCGTTCAGACGGGGACATCGAGCCTGAAACTCGATTGTATGCGCACCGATGAGGGCTGCTTCCTCTACGGACATCCCGAAGCAATCGAAGACCAGCATGCCGTACTCTGCGTGCCGCTGACCGCGCGCCAGGGACCGGTCGGCTCGCTCTGCATCTTCAGCAGCCAGCGCTACATGCTCAATGACCATCAACTGCAACTCGTCACGACCTTCGCCAATGTCGCGGCTATCGCCATGGAGAACGCCCGGCTCTTTGAACAGACGCGCGAAGGGCTGCGCATCAAAGAAACGCTGTTGAGCGAGATGCATCACCGCGTAAAGAACAATCTGACGCAAATATCCAGCATCCTCAATATGCGCAGGCGGCGGAGTCAGAATCCAGAGGTGCAGCAGGTATTGCTCGAAAGCGTCGAACGCATTCAGGGCATCGCCGCGACGCACGACCTGCTCTCGACCAATCAGCTAGGTGTCGCGCGCATTGATGAGATTGCCCGTAAGATTGCCATGATTGTCCAGGCCAATCTCGTCCCCCCACATATGACCATCCGCTTTCATGTCGGCACGGTCCCCTATTATCTGCCCACCGAGGAGGCGACGACGCTGGCAATCGTGCTCAATGAGCTCATAGCCAACGCCATCGAACATGGCTTCGAGGGACGCGAGCGTGGCGAGATTCGCATGAGCGCCGCGCGTGAGAGTGATCGACTGGTGGTGCGAGTCGCAGACGACGGCGCCGGGCTGCCCGCGGATACCTCACGGGCGACGGAGGGACTCGGGCTTCAGCTAGTGCGTGGTCTGGTCGAAACGGGGTTACGAGGCACATTTACCCTCTCGCAGGTCAGTGGTGATCCTGATATTGGCGAACGCGTCGATGGCTCGACCGATCCAGTGCTGGCGGCAGTGTCCCCATCCCGGGAAGGATATACCGCCGTTGCGGAACGCACCTGGACGATTGCCGAGTTTACGATTGCGGCGACATTGCTCGATACCGTCGAGCCTGCCAGCGCCTCATCACGCCAGATTGACGGCGCCAATCGCTAACGCTCGCTGATGGGTGCGCCGGTGTTCTCGCCGGTCACATAGTCGGATGGTGTTTGGCGTGCCTGGTGGGTCTTGCGCCCACGCATCGCCCCTGGCCGCCCGCCAAGCCAGCCCATCAGCGCGGCGATACCCAGCGGGATGGTCACGGTAACAAAGAGCGCCATCGCCTGCATGCCGAAACCGCCTGGCATGTTCGCATCCTGGGTGAGCACGTTTGAGGAGCCACCCGGAGCGTAGATGGTGATCAAGACGCCGTAGATGGCGAATGTTACCATTCCGGCCAGCGCGCCCATCCCGGCATTCAATGTCTCGCGCCCGGTAAAGAAGCCCGCGGCTGAAAAAGCGAACAGCAAAAGAAAGAGACTCCCACAGCCGAGAGTCAATTTGCCAGGGCTGCTATCGAGTGAGGCAGCGCCATTGCCAAATGCGGCCATACCAAGCAGCGTCAACCCAATGCCTAACAAGAGATATGAGGCTACTCCGATCAGAGCGCCCCACTTTATCGCAGCACGCATTGCCCACCTGTTTCCCCGATATTCCACCGATCAGTCTATGACACGCATATGACCGCGCCATCTGTGTAATTATAGTGCCTTGCGGCGCGGTCACTGCCACATTGCCGCCGTTTGTTCAACGGTAACCTGCCGGGCTCGGCTCCACAATGCTGGCGCTCGTCGCGCTTTCGATATACTATGCACTACGATGGCGCGACGATGATGCGCGCCACGAACAGTGACGTTCATCGCCGTCCTGGGGGAAATCCCGGAGGGCCATTGTGCGGCGAAAGTCGCAGGGCGGGATGTGCCGCCGCGAGGACATATGCGCTACTACCAGAACATTCTCGAAACTATCGGACACACGCCACTCATCCGCCTGAACCGGGTTACGCACGACATATCGGCGACCGTGCTGGCAAAGGCCGAGTTCTTCAATCCAGGCGGCAGTGTCAAAGACCGGATCGGCCTCTCGCTGGTGGAGGCATGCGAGCAGTCCGGCAAGCTCAAACCCGGCGGCACCATCATCGAGCCAACCAGCGGCAATACTGGCACTGGGCTGGCGCTGGCCGCGGCGATCAAGGGCTACCATCTCATCTGCGTGATGACTGATAAAGTGGCTGAAGAAAAGCGCAGCCTGCTACGCGCGCTGGGCGCCGAAGTCGTGATATGTCCCAACAGCGTTCCTTCCGATTCACCGGAGAGCTACCGCAATGTCGCGGCGCGGCTCGCCCGTGAGATACCAGGCGCATGCAGCCCCGACCAATACTCCAACCCTGCCAACCCACTCTCGCACTACCGCACCACCGGGCCAGAAATCTGGGACGACACCGACGGCAAGGTGACCGCATTTGTGGCGGGCGTCGGCACTGCTGGAACGATCATCGGTACGGCGCGCTATCTCAAAGAGCGGAACCCGAAGATACAGATCATCGGCGCTGATCCGGCGGGCTCCATCTACTCCCATGACGAAATCCGCCCCTACAAGGTGGAAGGGATAGGTCAGGATGCGTATCCAGCCAACTGGGATGAGTCAGTCGTGGACCGGGTCATTCGTGTGGATGACCGCACCTCATTCCACATTGCGCGGCGCCTTGCCCGCGAGGAAGGGATGCTCTGCGGGGGGTCGGCTGGCACGGCGGTTGCCGCAGCGCTGGAGTATGCGAAAGACCGCGGGCCGGATGACTTGATTGTAGTGCTGCTGCCAGATACCGGCCGTGGCTATCTGTCGAAGCAATATAACGAGACATGGCTGCGCGAGAACGGTTTTCTCGAAGTCCCCGCGCAACCCACCCTCGCCGATGTGCTGGCATTCCGCCGTCAGTCGGAGCCTGCGCTGCCCGCCGTCATTGGCGTTGGCCCAGGCGATCCCGTCGCAACGGCCATCGAGCAATTCCATCGGTATGGCATCTCGCAGCTCCCTGTCATCGAAGACGGCAAAGTCGTCGGATCGCTCACCGAGACATCGCTGTTGCAGCGGCTGGCGGCTGGCGAGCCGCTGGAGGGGCGCGTCGTCGCTGACTGGCAGGATGCGCCGCTGCCCGCGATGGCCGAGAGCGCCACCGTGCGCGAGGCCTACACGCTCTTCGCGGGCGGCCAGAGCGCCATCGCGGTGACCGGGGTCAATGGGCTGAGCGGTGTCGTATCCAAGAGCGACCTGATGGAATTCTGGGCGCGCAACGCATAGAGTCAGTAGCATCGTCGCGACGCCAGGAGGATTTATGCTCGCTTCATCCAGCGCAACCAACGCATCGCCAGCGCTCTTGGTCCAGCCCAGGCAAACCGTGCCCGGTTTCGCCCTGCCTGACGCAAACGGCACTATCATTCGCCTCAGATCGTTCAGACAGCGCCGTCCCGTCCTGATCGCGCTGCTGCACAGCGCAACATGCCCCGATTGCCGTGCCTGGCTGTCAACGCTATCGCCCGCGCGCGAGGAAATCGACTACCTCACTGTGCAGCCGTTGCTCATCTTCCCGGACAAGTCCACATCGCTATCTGCCCTCCAGCACGAGCTTGCAATCCCTGGAAAGCTCCTGTCTGACCCACGCGGTACAGCACGCAACTGCTATGTGCCCATCGAGGAGCCGCCAGCGCTTCCAAGTGTGGTGCTGGTCGCGGTCGGTCGCTACAATGAGTGCCTCGATGCATGGGTTGCCGACGAACCGTCGCAGTGGCCATCATTGGCCGAACTCAAAGCTACCTTCGCATTCGCCGAGCAGGAAGACTGTGCCTGTGGTCTCCCCATCTGGCCGGGCGCGTAAGAGCTTTTGCTAGCGGCGCTCAACCAATCTCGTCACATCTTGTGTGAGATTGATCACAACAAGTACGTAATAATTGGCAAGTCTGCCGAAATGCGTAGCAGATTCAAGGCGTGCTGACGTTCAGCGCAAGAGTTGCGTAGCGTCGGCCAGAGCGGATTCGTAGGAGGCTCGCCAGAATGCTCAGACAGCGCAATCTCTGGTATCTCCTGGCGGTTGGTTTGCTGCTGATGGTGACGACACTATCAGCCTGCGGACCCACCGCCAGCACGTCCACGTCCGGCCCGAAACGGGGCGGCAGCATCATTGACGGTGTGCAGGAAGAAGCTAGTAGTATCATGCCTGCCCAGTCTAACGAGACATTCGCAGACCTCGTTGACGCGGCAATCTGGGCATCATTGATCTACACCACAGATCAGTTCCAGATTGCGCCTGGGCTGCTGGCCCAGATCCCAACCACTGCCGACGGTGGCATTGTCGTCTCTGGCAGCACTGAAACCATCAATCTTCATTTGCGTCCGAATCTGAAGTGGTCTGATGGCCAGCCGCTCACTTCTGCCGACGTCGCCTTCGCCATCAAGACCTTCTCTGACCCGGCCTATGGCGACAAAGAGGGCTTCCCTGCTGCAGACATCGCCAGCGTTGATACGCCGGATGCCAGCACAACGGTCATCCATCTCAACAAGATCAATGTCGCTTTCCTGACATTGGCCTTGACTGACCCGCTCATCTTTACGCCTCTGCCGGTGCACGTCTATCAGAATACCGCTCCGGCTGACATCGCCAAAGTCTTTACGCCGACGGTGACAAGTGGCCCATTCACGGTCTCTGATCATGTCAAGGGCGACCACATCACGGTCAAGCGGAATCCGAACTACTACCAGGCAGGCAAACCGTATCTGGACCAGGTGACGTTCAAGTTCTTCCCCGACGCGGAGACGCAGGTCAAAGCACTGCAGGCTGGTCAGATTGACACTGCCTACTTCCTCCCGGTGACCGACGTCGATACGCTCAAGAACATTCCTGGCTACAAGCTCTTTACGCCGAAGTCTTCGCCGAACTATGAGGCGTGGTACTTCAACATGAGCAATCCAACGCTGGCCGACGAAAAGGTGCGCCAGGCGCTGGCGATGAGCTTTGACGTCAAGTCGGAGATCACGACCATCCAGAAGGGCAACGCTGTTCCGACCTGCGATGACTCGACTGGTACCTTCGCCCATGAGGCAAACCTCATCAGCTCTGACGGCTACTGCGCCTATGGCCCGAACGGTACCGCAAAGGTCGATACTGCCGGGGCCAAGGCTCTGCTGGAGGGCGATGGCTACACCATGGGTAGTGACGGCTACTACACCAAGGGTGGCAAGAAGCTTGAGCTTCGCATTTCCACCACCGCTGGCCGCCAGTATCGCCTCGACTCCGAGCAGCTGGCACAGGCTGCCTGGAAGAATATTGGTGTCAAGATTGACGTCGTGAACTTCCCCGCGTCCGACCTGTTTGGGCCGGTGTTGTTCCCGAGCGACAAGAAGTATGCCAAGAGCAACGACCAGTGGGATATCGCTGAATTCGAAAACTCCATCGGCGTTGATCCAGACAACCACACCATCTGGAGTTCCGATCAAACCCCGCCAAATGGTGGCTCGAACCTGACCTACTACAACAACCCACAGGTTGATCAATGGGAAGCACAGCAGTTGCAGGCGGTTGACCAGACTCAGCGCACGCAACTCTTCCATCAGATTCACGCACAGATTCTGAAGGACATCCCAACGTTCTACCTCTACTCGCCACTCGATCTGTCCGAGTACAAGGCGAACCTGCAAAATTACAAGCCAGACAGCATCGGGCCGTCTGAGACATGGAACATTTGGGACTGGTATCTGAGCTAGGGAATTCCTGGCCTCACGAGAACCAGCAATCTCAACTGTGGCACAGCGATTCCTTCACCGGAGTCGCTGTGCTATACCCGGCGCTTTCGCCGGCAACTGCTATTCTGCCGAGATTCAGCGGCACTTCGTAAATTTCTGCGCCTGGCATCGTCTCTGCAACAGCGCATGATAGAAATCGTGCGCCGAGCCGGATAGACTCAGGGTGCGTTGCAGCGTGATTTGTGGTCTAATGTAGCGAACTACCCAGAGCGATCCAGGAGGAGCAAACATGAGACGCTATGTCATTCGCCGCCTGATTCAGGCGGTATTCATCCTCTTCTTGCTGTCGATTGGGTTATTCGCGCTCATTCATGCCATCCCTGGCGGACCTGAACGAGTCTTTCTCTCACCTCACCAAACAGAAGCCGCGCGCAAGGCGATCATCCATAATCTTGGATTAGATCAGCCGCTCCCGATCCAGTACTGGAATTGGCTCAAGAGCGCGTTACATGGCGATTTCGGTACATCTTTCACCGACAACCAGTCAGTCGCGAGCGATATCTTCGCCCGATTCCCGGCAACGATGGAATTGTTTGTCGCGTCACTCAGTTTTGCGCTCGTCGTCTCAATCATCTTTGGAGTGGTCGCCGCTGTGCGCCAGTACTCCATTACCGACTACACACTGACAATTCTCTCGTACCTGGGCATCTCGCTACCGGTATTCTGGTTCGCACTGATTCTGCAGACCATCTTCGGCGTTCAACTGCGTGTTCTTCCGGTGTTTGGGCAGAGTTCGCCGGTCACGACTGGATTTAACGCTTTCGACCATATCCAGGACTACGCGGTACATTTGATCTTACCTGCCATTGTCCTTTCCATTTTGTTTATTGCCGGCTGGAGTCGCTACCTGCGCTCGAGCATGTTGGATACGGTCAAACAAGATTACGTCCGCACCGCGCGCGCCAAAGGGCTAAGTTCGAGGGTGATCTTCTTTCGTCACGCGCTGCGCAATGCGTTGATTCCCTTTATCACCGTGGTCGCCATTGACTTTGGCGGTATCGCCAGCGGCGCCGTCATCACCGAGACGGTGTTTGCATGGCCTGGCATCGGGTATCTCTTCTACGACGCGTTGAATGACCGAGATTACCCAATACTCATGGCCATGTTGCTGCTTGCAGCGGCCTTCGTCATCATGTTCAACCTGATTGCGGACATTCTTTACGGCGTTGTGGATCCTCGTATCCGCTACTCGTGATCGTGATCGAAAGGACGTAGCGCCATGGAAATCCTCCAGCAACCAGATGCTTCCCAGCAATCGGGAATCGCCGCCATCGAGTTGACGCCGGATCTAGTACGCAAGCGTCGCGGCCAGTTGCGCATCATCTTCGATCGATTTGTGCGCAACCGCGCTGCCGTCGCAGGGGCAATCGTTTTATCGATTATCATCCTGATGGCCATTTTTGCTCCCATCATCACGCACCAAACGGCTACTTATGACCCCGCCAACACGATTCCAGACCACCCAAAGCCTTCAGACCTTCTGGCTGGACCATCATGGGCGCACCCAATGGGAACGGATGAGCTAGGCCGCGATTTCTTTGCGCGCATGCTCTTTGGCGCTCAGGTGTCTCTGCTGGTCGGCTTCTCCTCGATGCTCGTCGCAATTGTCATCGGCGCCTCACTGGGGGCCATCGCTGGGTATTACGGCGGCTGGATTGATAACGTCTTGATGCGTGTCGTTGACGCGATGCTGGCGCTGCCTTACCTGCTCCTGCTGTTTGTGCTCTCTATCATCTTCTCCAATGGCACGGTCGGCACGGTCGTATTGATCATTGCGATCCTGGCATGGCCCGCCACCGCCCGTATCGTTCGTGGGGAGTTTCTGGCGCTCAAACATCAGGAATTCTTGATGGCGACGCGAACTCTGGGCGCAGGGGATCTGCGGCTCATCTTGCGCCATATTCTGCCGAACGCTGCCGGGCCTATCATCGTCAACGCGACGCTCCTGGTTGGCCTCAACATCATCAACGAATCGGTCCTCAGCTTCTTTGGCTTCGGGCTAACACCCCCGCAGTCGAGCTGGGGAGTGCTGCTGGGGCAATCTCAGACGTTTTTCAACGCGGCGCCGCGGATGCTCTACCTTCCGGGATTCGCGATTCTGATTACAGTGCTCTGTTTCAACCTGATCGGCGATGGCCTGCGTGACGCACTCGATCCGCACTTGACACTACGTTGACGCATTCGCCTTTGGCATTCTTTTGGCATTCGCGTCGATAAAGACACGTACGGTTGTGAGAGGAGAGGCTCGTTGGCTCCAATTCTTGAAGTGAAGGGCCTTAAAACCCAGTTCCGCACGCGAGACGGCACGATTAAAGCAGTGAATGGCGTGAGCTTCGACCTCGACGAAGGCGAAACGATTGGCATCGTTGGCGAAAGCGGTTCAGGCAAGAGCGTCACGTCGCTCTCGATCCTGCGCCTGCTCCCCACCCCACCTGCCGAAATCGTCGAGGGTGAGGTCCTCTTTGAGGACAAAGATCTCACCGAACTGGACGAGCGCGACCTGCGTAAGATCCGTGGTGGCAAAATATCGATGATCTTCCAGGACCCGATGTCCAGCCTCAATCCCGTGATGCGAATTGGCCAGCAGTTGCTGGAGCCTATCAACCTCCACCTGGGACTGAAAGGCGACGTCGCCTATCGCCGAGCCGTCGAATTGCTACGCGCGGTCGGAATTCCTGACCCGGAGCGGCGCATTCGTGGCTATCCGCACGAGTTCAGCGGCGGCATGAGGCAGCGCGTTATGATCGCCATCGCTATCGCGGCGAACCCCAAGTTGCTCATCGCCGACGAACCGACGACAGCGCTCGATGTGACGGTCCAGGCGCAGATACTGGACTTGATTGGTCAACTCCGCAAGGAATTACATACCTCGGTGATCCTCATCACACACGACCTGGGTGTGGTCGCTGGCATCGCGGACCGCATTCTGGTGATGTACGCTGGCCATATTGTCGAGCGCGCGCCGACTGATGAACTCTTTGCGAATCCCCGCCATCCCTATACGCTTGGCCTGCTCGCCTCGGTGCCCCGCCTAGACGACGTTGGCGTCAATGAGCTACAGACCATTCCAGGCGCCCCACCGGATATGCTCAACCCGCCAGCAGGCTGCCCATTCCAGCCGCGCTGTCCCTTCGCCATCGAGAAGTGCAAGACATTCCCGCCAGACGTCACCGTGGGACGAGAGCACAAATCGGCCTGCTGGGTTGACGTGACGGCGCCCGCTGAAATCGAACGGGCCAAGCAGCGAGGGTTTATTCCATTGCGTCCGGTAGGTGGGAGTTTCATCGGCGAGACACAACGCTCTGTGCAATAGGGCGCCACTGGCGAGGAACGAGGTAACTGATGGAAACATCTGCCGCGACGAACCCAACAACACCAGCGACACCCTCGGCTGGTGACATTTTGAAGGTTGATGAGCTGGTGATGCACTTCCCGATCATGCAGGGAATCATCTTCCAGCGTCAGGTTGGCGCCATACGAGCCGTAGACGGTGTCTCATTCACCATTAAACGCGGCGAGACACTCGGCCTGGTGGGCGAGAGTGGGTCGGGCAAATCAACCATAGGGCGTTGTCTGGTGCGTCTCTATCAGCCAACCAGCGGCCATATGTTCCTTGCTGGCGACGATTTGGGCGTTGCGAAAGGCACTGCCTTGCGCACAATCCGCCAGCGCGTTCAGATGATCTTCCAAGATCCGTACGCATCGCTCGATCCACGCATGACCGTCGGTGCGCTGATTAGCGAACCCATGGTGATTTACAAGACCGGCTCGCGGTCAGACATCCGCACGCGCACCGAAGAGTTGCTGCGGAAGGTCGGCTTGAATCCGATGTTCGTGGATCGCTATCCCCATGAGTTCAGCGGCGGCCAGCGTCAGCGCATCGCGATTGCCCGCGCCATCAGCATTGAGCCGCAGTTCATCGTCGCCGATGAACCAGTCAGCGCCCTCGATGTCTCGATCCGCGCACAGGTAATTAACCTGATGCAGCACCTCCAGCGCGAGATGGGACTGACCTACCTCTTCATCACCCACGACATGAGCGTGGTGCGCCATGTCGCCACCCGTATCGCCGTCATGTACCTGGGCAAGTTGATGGAGTTCTCCGACCGGACGGATCTCTTCGTCAACCCGCTACACCCATACACGATGGCGCTGCTCTCGGCTGTACCAATCCCCGATCCGCGCGTCGAGCGCCAGCGCAAACGCATCATCCTCAAAGGCGACCTGCCCAGCCCAATCAACATCCCCAAGGGCTGTCGCTTCCATACGCGCTGCCCCATCGCCCAGAATATCTGTCGCGAGGTCGAGCCGCCGCTTGAAGACAAGACAGGCCGCGGCCACTTCGCCGCCTGCCATTTCTCGGACCGCGTCGCGTCACTGGCAACGACCGGGAGTTTGGAAGAGCGAGGCACGTTATAAGCGCGCGAGACGTCTCGCCTCGTTATTCACGACGCATCGAGGAAAGCGCGCTTGGCAGCAAGCAGCACGCCCAGCTCGCGATTGCTGAGCAGTCGCACGTCACCACGGGCGAGAATGCTCTGCGCATCGCGCGCGGTGACATCGAAGTGTTCGCGATAGCTGCCAGGATACTGCACCCAACGCTCGCGGAATCCGAGTGGCACGGCGAACGCGCGCAGTTCGTGCGAGCCTTCAGGGCCAGCAATATCTGACAGCAGATGATACATACGATCCCCTCGACGAACTCCTGCGGGGAGCCAGTCGTGGGTCGCACGGGCCGCGTGCAGTACAATTGCCATGATGGTGGCGCCTAATAGCTCAGCAGGGCAAAGACATCGTGTCCCGGCAGGCGTGATCGCCCCTGCAACGCCGAGAGCTCGATAAGAAACGCCAATGAGACGACACGCGCACCCAGACTTTCCACCAGCCGAACCGTTCCTTCGGTGGTGCCGCCGGTAGCCAGCAGGTCATCCACTATCAAGATACGCTGGCCCGAGCGCAGACCATCGGTATGAATCTCCAACACGTTCGTGCCATATTCCAGGTCATACTGGATGGAAATGGTATCGGCGGGCAGCTTTCCCTTCTTGCGCACCGGCACAAACCCCACATCCAGCAGATAGGCCAGCGGTGTGCCAAAGATGAAGCCGCGGGACTCGATTCCGACCACCGCATCAATGCCTGCGCCACGATACCGCTCGGCCAGCTTATCGATGGAGAACCGGAGCGCCCGCGCATCTTGAAGCAACGGCGTAATGTCGCGGAAAAGTATACCGGGCTGCGGATAATCAGGGATGTCGCGAATGTACTGCTTCAGCCACGCGGTCTGCTCACTATCGAGGGACGCAGCGGAAGCTGGCGTAAATGTCGATGAAGAAGATGATGATGACGGTATCGGCTCTGACATACGTGTACAGTCCTCTCAAGGGTGACTGGCTCTATGCATCCGAAAAGTCTGCGACACACTGGCCGCAGCCAGTATACCATGCGCCGTTTAAGCGCGCAGAGAGCCTGGTAATGCCCATGCAAAGCACGCTGGCCGCTTGACAGCTGGGTTATTCCGTTAGTATAGTGACGTGACTACCCTGTTGCGCGCCACTGCGTTTCGGCAGGAATCAGCGCTGCTGCACAGGCACACCATCCATGTGCCAACGTGGCGCTGCAACGCACCTCTACAATTGCCTCACGGAGGTACCCATACGTGAATCCAGTTGACATTGCCATCCTTGTCGTGGCGCTGGCCATCGGAGGTGCTGTCGGCCTTCTCTATGGCCGTCAGCAGAACCGACTGCATCACGAGCGAGAGATGAGCGCCCTGAAGGAGCAGGCCGAGGCGCGCCTGCTCGATATGCAGGAAAAACAGCGCCAGGCTTTACTAGAAGCACGCGACGAGACCGCCAAAGTGCGGACGTCCATCGAAACTGAAGCACGCGAACGCCGACAGGAAATCAAGAGACAGGAACAACGGCTTCAACAGAAGGAGGAAACCCTCGACCGAAAGGTAGAAAACCTGGAGCGCCAGGAAAGAGCCCTGGCACAGCGGAATCAGGAGTTGGAAGAGCGGCTCGCGGGCGTGGATGCCCTGCGCGACCAGCGAACCGCCGATCTGCAACGGGTGGCGCACATGTCTGTGGATGAAGCGCGCGCCGAACTGATTTCCTCCATCGAAGAATCCGCTCGCCGTGAGGCATCCATCCGCGCCCGCGAGATCGAGATGCGCGCTCGCGAGGAAGCCGAAGCCCGCGCACGTGAGATCATCACCCTCGCCGTGCAGCGGTGCGCATCGGACCAGGTCTCCGATATCACCGTCTCCGTCGTGCCTCTGCCCAATGACGATATGAAGGGCCGCATCATCGGGCGCGAGGGCCGCAACATCCGCGCGCTGGAGAGCGCAACTGGTGTGGATATTGTCATCGACGATACGCCAGAGGCCGTTATTCTGACGGGATTCGATCCGGTGCGCCGCGAAATCGCGCGTGTGGCGCTTACCAAGCTGATTCTGGATGGCCGTATTCATCCCGCACGCATCGAAGAGATGGTCATCAAGGCACGCCAGGAGATCGATCAGGTTATCCTGGAGGAAGGCGAACGCGCCTGCCTTGAAGCCAACGTCTCCAATCTGCCGCTTGAACTGGTCAAGTTAATTGGGCGCATGCACTTCCGCACCAGCTACGGCCAGAACGTCCTCAACCACTCCATCGAGGTCTCGGTGCTGGCGGCAACCATCGCCGCTGAATTGGGCGCCGATGTCGGCGTCTGCAAAGTGGCCGGGCTGCTGCACGACCTGGGCAAAGTCATCGATCAGGAGGTGGAGGGGCCGCATCACCTCATCAGCGGCGAAATCGCCCGGCGCTTCAATCGCGGGCCAAAGATCGTCCATGCCATCGTGGCGCACCACGCCACCGACATGGAGCCGCAATCGCTGGAGGCGGCCATCGTCCAGGCAGCGGACGCCATCTCCGCCGCGAGACCCGGCGCGCGCCGCGAAACCATCGACCTCTATATCAAGCGGCTGGAGATGCTTGAAAGCATCGCGAACTCGTTCCGGGGGGTCGAGAAGTCGTTCGCCGTCCAGGCCGGACGCGAGGTGCGCATCATCGTCAAGCCGGAGGAGGTGGATGAGGTCGCCGCGTCGCAACTGGCGCGGGATGTTGCGCGCAGAATCGAGGAAAGCATGGATTATCCCGGCCAGATCAAGGTCTGTGTCGTGCGGGAGACGCGCGTGGTGGACTACGCCAAATGAGTGTCGTCGCTACAACGCTCGACCTCCACACGCACTCAAACGCCTCGGATGGGCTCTACGCACCAGCGGAACTGGTGAAACTGGCCCATCAGACTGGGCTGACCACAATTGCGCTCACCGACCACGACACGACGAACGGGCTGGCCGAGGCCCAGGCGGCGGGCGCAACGCTTGGTGTCACAGTCATCCCTGGCATCGAGATCAACACCTATCTCCCACAGGGGCGCGGCGAGGCCCATGTCCTTGGCTACTACCTCGACACGGCCAATCCAGACTTCCAGGCGTTCCTTCGCTTTCTGCGCGATGCGCGCGAAAAGCGCGGCGAGCGGATGGTAGCGCTGCTACGCGAACAGGGCTACGACATCACCTGGGAGCGCGTGCGCGAGCTTGCGCACGGAACCGTTGGCCGCCCCCATGTCGCGCTGGCGCTGATGGAGAAGGGTTACGCCGACAGCATCTCAGACGCCTTCAACCGCTACATCAGCCCAGGCCGCCCGGCGTACGTGCCACGTTTCAAGATGGTGCCAGAAGATGCGGTACGCATGCTACGGAGCGTTCGTGGCGTGCCGGTGCTGGCGCACCCAATGCGCCTCTACGGGCTAGAGGACGATCTGCTGCCGCGCCTGATGGGGGCGGGACTGCTTGGCCTCGAATGCTACTATGGTGACTACGATGAGCCGACGATAGAGCATCTGCTTGCGCTTGCCGAACAGTTTGGCCTGGCCGCCACCGGTGGAACGGACTACCATGGGCCGGGTGTCCATCCGACGCCACTCGGTGGGCGTTACGTCCCACCACAGGCTGCCATGCAGATACACGAGCTGGCTGATCGACTTGCGCACGAGCCAGCGCCGCCATTCACATCGCCAGCGCCACCACAATAGGGGTCATCGACTCATTCGTGAAGGGTGGCAGGCAGTGGAAGAGGAAGGGCGCCCAGCGCGCCCAGGCGCCGCTCAGCGGCCATCCGCAAGCGCCGCTGATAGTCGCGACCTACGCCTGGCGTGACGAACAGGTGGAAGACGGTAGGCGCTTCATCCATCCGTGACTCTCGCGCCGCCGTCTCGCCGCCGTTTGATGCGAGCAGGCGCGGCAGCTCGCGGTAGGCGGACGTTGCTACAGCCTCGACAACGACCTCATACGGCGCAAGACCCGCCTCGGACGCCAGCGTCTCCTCCAGCGCATTCCGGCTGCGGCTGCTCCCGATGAGCCGCATGATCGCGCTGTCATCGCGGGGTATCTCTGCCTCCCAGATGCATGCAAAGAGGCTATCATGCATCACCTGCTCCACGAGAAGCGCATGGCCACTCCGCTCGCGCCGACCAAGATACGTCAGCGCCGCGCTATTGGTCATATCGAAGAAGCCCGCAGGCAGTGCATCATCCTGCGCCGCGAGATCGACGGCCTTGCGTAGCATCGCATGCATCGAAAGATTGCGATGGCCCTGATGCAGATATGTATAGACCGTTACCCGGTCGGAGAGCCATGCCCGCGCTCCCTCAGCGCCATCTGGAAGCAGGACAACGTATGGCCTACCCGATGAGGCCGCGCCATTCACATCCGCGGATGACACGGGCATAGAGAGGCGTAACGCGCGCGCCACCTGACGCGCATCATAGCCAGGCGTGCCCAGCCTGCCCGCCAGGAGGAAGCGCGCGACGTTGTCCAGATTATCGTAGTCCATCTGGCCATTGAGCAGAGCGCCGCGGCCATCGGCGGTCTTACCAAGCATCAATGCGGCCACCTCGTCCCAGTCGAGCCAGGCGAGCTGGCGGATGGCGGCGGATGAAAGCGACGCGCGAACCTGGTCGAGCAGCCGCGCGGATCGCTGCTCGTGATCCATGCCAAGCGTTTCGATCATCAGCGGCTCGGTCAGATGCGAGAGCGGCCCGTGGCCCAGATCGTGAGCCAGCGCCGCCACATGCAGGGCGCGGTCACGCGGGCGCGCGGCACGAGCAAGCGCATAGACGCCCCGTGAATGGTCCAGCCGGGAGGGAAATGGATGCCGAAAGAGCATCTCACCTGGCACATCCGAGAGCGAGACGCCAGATAGCCTGCGGAATGGCGGCGTATCAAGCAGCGGCGAAATCCAGCCGGATAGATGTATCTCGCCGTAGAGCAGGTCAGGGTACGTTCGCGGTCGCAGCCCACTACGTCGGCGCGGCTGCGGCCCCAAGGCAGCGCCTGGCTCAACGGACATGGGCTATCCTTGTATGAGGGACAACAATCAAGAGATCAGCCAGCATCGCGACGGCTTGGGAGCCTATTCTTGCGGAGGCGGAGCCTCAAGGCCAAGACTCTTACGGTACTGTCGCGGAATGTCGTCGCCGACGAACCCTTCGTTGAAGACGCGCTTTCGCACGAGATGGCGGAGCAACATCAGGCGCCGCGTCTGGGTATCGAGGCGTTCCAGATCGGTGAGGTCGTCACCCTGCTCTTCGAGAGCATGTGCAGCCGGTACAGCGGGTACAGCGGGAACTGCTGCTGGCGTCTCGGTTGTTTCAGGAGCGATAGGTGTCAGTGCGATACGGGGCGCGGGAATCTCGGCGGACGCGGGCGACACCACGGGCGCAGGCTTATGGCGCAAGGGTCGTGTTGGGCCTGCGCCAATGTCACGAGGCGCCATGCGCAGACGTGGTCGCAGGCGACGTCCGTTATCCAGCCAACTACTGAGCGAGAGGCCGAACGGGGCCTGCCCGGTGGCGGCATGTGGTGTGGCTGATCCTACGAGCATCGGTTCGCGCGCGGACGGCTCCGCCGAACGCTGACGCGCACCCCTCAGCGAAGCAACAACTGTCAATCGCAGCCGGTTCATGAAGCGTCGCACGATCATCGGGCGCACCCTCGCTTCCACTGGGAACCGTCAGCATTGGCCTCCGCACACACCGAAATGTGTCAGAAGAGCGCTGACATGCTCGCCTTGCCTTAGTCAGAATCGTAGCATAAGAGCCAGGTCACGTCAAACGTAACGTGATACTTCCTCAACGACTACCCCTGACTTTGAACGACTTCCAGGTCACTGATTTTCCATGTCCCCGATATCTTCGCGAAGGCAATCTTGAATGGCACCGGCACAGTCAGCGCGCCCGCGTCCGTGGTCACCTTGATATCGAACGCCCCCGAGACAGATGCGTCGTCGCCCTGTGCAGTGACCGTATAGGTATTGATCTGCGGCTGGCAGCCGGTAATCTGGAACTGACCACCACCAAAGACCTGCTTCAACCCATTGACGTATTTATCAACCGTCCCAATCTGCTGCTGGTAGGCAGGAGTGAACATCGCATAGACGGCCTGGTAATTCTGGGCGGCCAGCGCCTGGCAGAACTGCGCGCCTGTCGTCAGCGCCCCAACGTCCGACCCCTGCAACGACTCGTCCACCGCATCGATCTTCCAATTTCCGTTCTGCTTCACCAGACTGATTGCGCCCGTGTAGCTGTGATTGCGTGTGATCTGCGCATTGAATGACGCTGTCTGTGGATTGAGGTTGAGATTGAAGCCACCACCGCTCTGGATACCGGCAAGGCCACAGCCATGCACCTTGCCATCCAGTTGATCGTGGAGCTGGCTGATCTGGGTAAACTCTGTGCTCGATACCGCCTTCTGATACCCCGCAGAGAGCAATCCATAGGCGTCGGAGTACTTCTGCGCTTTGAGGTCATTACAGAATGTGCTCGTCGTGCTCAGCGGCTCCTGCAGCGCGTTCTGCCCGACAGCATAGACAACACCTCCAACCACGGCACAGACAACCAGCACGAGCGCTGCCACCATCACCGGAATCAGCCAGCGGGGACGCTTCGCTGGAGGCGCCTCCGGACTTGAAATGCTACTCGGTGTGTAGCCATTGGATTGCTGCGGACTTGGCGACGACACTGGAGGTGGCATTTCAGAATAGTCACGGTTACCGGGATAATTCGGTTGCCATCCGGCCCCCTGTTGTGGCTCACGCGGCTGGCGGGGGGGATAGCCAGATCCCGGATAATCAGACGACACACACAGCTCCCTTCGACACCGTCGCGCACATCAACTCAATCAGCCAGGTGGTTCTCAGGATACCTCAATTCCTCCTGTTTACTGGAGTATATCGGAAAATTGGGCTAGCGGCGCGATACCAGTCACCGTTGCCAGCCATCACCGCCCATCACCGCGTGGGTCACCCTGCGTGCAAATGCGCCAGCGCCGCGCCCGCCGCCTGTGCGTAGCGCGCGATGGCAGTACGATCCAGCACGCCCTGTTCGGTGACATATCCCGCAATCAGCGCCGCGGGCGTCACATCGAAATAAGGATTGCGCGCGTGGAAGCCAGCGGCTGGATCGGGCAGCAGCTCCGCCGGGTCCATCTCTTCCAGGACCAGCGGGAAATCTGGCGCCGCAATCTTGAGTGTCTCGCAGAGCACATAGACCGGCTTGCCAGCTTCACGCGCCACCAGCGCCAGCGGAAACGAGCCAACCTTGTTGACCAGGCTGCCATCGGCGCGCAGACTATCAGCGCCTAACACCACGCAGCTCGCCTCGCCGACGAAGAGGCCGCACGCCGCGTCCGCAACCAACATCACGTCTAGCCCGCTCTCGGCGAGCGCCCGCCCCATCGCGACGCCCTCGCCACCTGGCATGGATGCGGCAATCAGCACTTGTCCGATGATACGGCGCTGGCCCAGGTCGCGCAGCACATCCTCGATGGTGCCGGAGCGGCTCATAGTATATACGTTGCCGAGGAACAATTTCTCCGCATGGGTGAGCAGGGCATGTTGCGTCTGCTCATCTTGTCTGGCGAGCCGCTCCGTCATGTCGCGTAGCTGTCTCCGGGCATCCGCGGATGTAGCCGACTGGTTAGCCGCCCATATGCGCGTGGCTGTATTGGCCACCGCCGCCATGCTCGGCCGCGCTGCGACCAACGCCTGGGCCGCTGACTTCACTACCATGTCCCACCTATCGGCAGGCACATCATCGCGTGGCTCAGCTAGCCGCAGGAGCACACCAGCCGCCGTCCTCGCCAGCCAGCTCGCCCCATGTTCGCGGTCTTCGCGGATCGCCTTGATAGATGCTTCGATATCGGCAGGGAGCAGATCTCCAGCGTCACTAGCCATGATGCGTTTCAGGCGGGTAGACATGCGCGAGCGCCTCCGCCAGCCGTGGAACGGTCGCCAGCGTCTCCACCAGTGGCGGCTCGTACCACTTGAATTGCGTCGCTTCCCAGTCGCTGCGCAGATGTTCGGGATGCAGCAGCCGGAACAGGAACGGGTGAACGACCCAGCTCTGCGCCAGCATGTCGTCGCGGAAGGCTATAGGCTCACCGGTCAGCAGCAACTCGACGTCCTCGCGTCCCAGTCCGGCCTCCTCTTGAAGCTCGGTATACGCCTGCTCCAGCGGCGTGACACCCGGCTCGACATAGCCGCTGATGCCTGCCCAGGCGCCGCGATAGGTGCGCACACGCTGGCTGCGCTGCGCCAGGAGAATCTCGTCGTGTCCATGATCTGCGCGCATCACGAAGCAGGTGACGACCGCCGTCGCATCGTTCGGCCCTTCGGGAGTTGGCATCTTAGACCTCCAATGCGCCACCTCGCTCGACCTGCCCGGTTTCGAGCAGGCGAGTGCCGAGCAAGACAAAGTAGAGATAGCCCCGCCATTCACTGAGCGCCGCCAGCAACTCCGTACGGCGCGCGTCAACTTCGCCCGCCTCCCAGCCGAAGATCGCTTTGAAGGCCCGCTGCGCGCCAGAGTCGCCCAATGGGAAGGCCGAGAGGCGGCCCAGTCCACGAAGCAGAATGACCTGCGCGCTCCACCGCCCAATGCCATGCAGCTGCGTCAGCCGGGCAATCGCCGCGTCGTCGTCCAGGCTCACCAGCTCATCTTCGCGTATGGCGCCGCTAAGCACCGCCTCCGCGCCGCTACGCAGTGTCCTGACTTTCGCGACGCTCAGCCCCCAGGCGCGCGTCTGCTCATCACTCGCCTGCAAGAACTGCTCCGCCGTGGGATAGTTATAGTAAACAGTATTGTTATACATCGCCCGCGAACCAATATCAGCGATCATCCGGTTGGAGATGGCCTGCCCGGCCTCCAAACTGACCTGCTGGTAAGGCACAACCCCGACCAGCGTCGTCCAGAGATCGGGATAACGTGGCGGCTTCATCCCCGCCAACTGGGTGAGTAGGTGTACCAGCGGCTCATAGCAGGAGAAGGCAGCGACAACCGGCGCCAAATCGCGGGTCAGCCCCAGCATGCGGTCCAGCAACAGCGACAACTCTTCACGCTCGTTCGGGGCAAGCAGCCCATCGAGCACGGAGACTTCAACCGTCGCGGGATCAGTCTGGTGGACGGCGATCAGGCGCTCGCGGCCGCCGACGCGCACCACACGGCGATAGATGCCATCCGACCAGGTATCAACCAGATTTGTTGGGCGTCGCCGCATGACCGCAACCGTCAGCGCCAGATCAAATGGCGGCAGCGCGTGCAAGGTGAAGGTGGTCGTGTTATCTCTCGCCGTGTCCATGCTTTCTGTTTCTCCCCACCCGATGATACACCTCCAGGTGCAGCCGGGCCACTCGCTCCCACGTAAACTCCGCCGCGCGCGCAAGCCCCCTGGCCCGCATCGCTTCCTAACGTGTTGTCTCGCTCGTAACGGCCACCAGCGCATCAGCGACGCGATGCCCCTCAACGGCCCGAAAAACACTCTCGGAGAGCCAGCCACGGCGCCCAGCAATTGCCAGCATGCGGTGCCCGCCAGGCTGTTGCCGCGCTTGAGCGGAGGAGGCGACCAGTTGATTGTAGCGCTTGCGCGGTTCGATGGTCTCGACGGCAAGCGCCAGCGGATGCTCTAACCGATAGCGAGCGTCGATGGTTGCAAGCGTCCGCCTGTCAGCGACTAAGGCGCACGCCAGTATAGCACGGTATAGCACGGCAGGTGGGGGAACTTTGCGCAACCGGCCTGGCGTGATAGACTGGACTGGGACTCAGGAGCGGGCGCAGTCGCCATCTGCGACTCAGGCAGACGTATATGCGCTGGGCAGCAGCGGGGAGCAGCAATGAGGGGCACGTTCGGAACACTAGATGCGCGCCAGCGTGAGCGCATGCGCCAGGCGCTGGTCGAGACCCTCTGCACGCACTTCGCCAGCCCACCGTTTTTTGATCCACGCCTGGGGACCGACCGCGTGCGGCCACTGGATCGAAACAGCTTCGAGGCTGTCGGCCACTTTGTCCAATCGGTCAACTACTCGGCGCTCGATGCGATTGATGTGTCGTCCAATGAGGTCCGCCGGTTTCTCGAAGCTCTGCTTCTGCGCTATCTGGACGTGAACCCGGCGTTCAAAAACGCGCGCCATGCCCGATATCTGCCCGCCTTACGCGCACGCGCCCCCCGGCTGGCGGCCGACGTGCATCGCGGGCTGCTGGCCGCGCTGGACGGCAAGGCTCCCAACTTTGGCGCACCTCCACGCAAACAGTCATGGATGGAAGGGCGCGAGCGGGCGCGCAAGATCTCCCAAGAAGACTACGAGCGCACCACCAGGATTCTCGAGGCGGCCATCATCCGTTCGCGCATAGACGATTACAGCAACAGCGGCTTCGTGCCACAGGCCGAGCCAGCCGACGTTGCTCGCCGACCCTCTGCTCCGGCGAGCCCAGCAGCGCGCTCGTCGTCCGGCAACGATCAATGGCTCAACTCGACGACGGCGAACGATCTAACGGTGCCCGTCTCCGCCACTGGCTTTGCCGCCGCGTTCGGCGCACTCGGCATCAACGCAACGGGCGCGCAGCCCGCTCCTCCGCCACCGGTCAGTGGATCGCGCAGACCGACCGACCAGCCCACCAGCCCGATGCCAGTCGCGTCTAGCCCGCCCAGGAACGGCGCTGTGGCCCCACGAGAGCTGCCGGACGATCTCTACGAACTCTATGGCGACTACCTTCAAGACATGCAGCCCGACACCACCGTCACTCCGGCGATGTCCTCACGCCCCGCGCCATCACATCCAGCGCCATCACATCCAGCGGCGCAAAGCCACCCACAGAGCCATCCCGCCGTGCCTCACCCTGGCGCGCCACCAGCCGCGGCGCCGTGGCAGTCCGCGCCAATCTCACCGCCAATCGCTCCGCCGGTTTCGGCGCCCGCGCCCAGACCACCACAGCCGCACAGCAACGGGCAGGCAGCGAACCCTTCGACGCATGCCGACCAGATGGTCTTCTGGCAGTTACGCTACCAACTTGAAGCATATGTACGGCGAGCGGCGGAAAGCTATGGGCTATCCTATAACGGCTCCGACCCATCAGCCGTGTTGGATGCCCTGCGCCAGTCTGGTTTCGTGGATGAGGCTGATCTGCGCATCGCTGAGGGAATCCTCGCGCTCACCGACCGCGTGACCCGCTCCTCGAACGTCGCCATGGAAGACTATCGCCAGGCATTCCTGCTTTACCTGCTCTACCATCGCAGCCACCTCGGCATCTGAACCCCTGGCTCGGTTCCACACCAAGGAAAGCAGCGGAACAATCTCATCGCATTCGCCGTCTGTTTCTGCATTGCTGAACATACTGCCGTGCGCTGCCCTGGTATCACCTGCGTCAGACGCTCCGCCTGAGTGCGTGATATCCGGCAAGCTGGCGACATAGTAATACCAAAGAAACGGTTGGCTGGAGCGCATTCACGTGTCAATGGGAGGGATAAACATGAGCAGGCGGCGATGGACTCGATGGGGCATGGGGGCAGGCATAGCGTCGGCGCTCGTCGTACTAACCGTACTAACAGGATGCGGATCTGCGGCAAGCACAAGCACAAGTAATGGATCGGCAGCGGCTGGTCTGCCGTCTAATTCATCGACGGATCATTCGGTCTATGGGCCAGCGGCGACGGCGAGCACAGGGCAATCGAGCACTCCCGGCCCGCAATACCTGATCAAGACGCTCTCCGTCTCGATGACCTTTTCCGAAACCCGCGCAACCGCGACTGATCGGCAGCACTGGATTGCGGCAACGGACCCCCGCTCCTCCTCGGCGGGCGTCACCTATGAGGAGCAGGCCACCAATCGCTATCAAATCGCAATGACATTTTCGGTGGCGGCAACCGCCTATCCGCAGGTCTTTTCCTATCTCGCAGGCTATGCCCAGACGCACCATGGCACGCTGAACAATCTCCACGAGACGGTTCAGGATGTCTCGAATGATTATGTGGATACCACGTCGCGGCTCAAGAATCTCCGCACCGAACAGAATCGTCTGCTGGCGCTGCTGAGCCAGGCAAAGAGCCTGTCTGATACACTCGCCATCGAGCAGCGGCTGACGGATGTCGAGGGACAGATCGAGCAGATCGAGGCGCATCTCAACGTGCTGAACGGCCAGACGACGTACTATATGGTAACGATCACACTTGTGCCGCTCTATACCCCAGCTCCGGACTCGCCTTCCGCGCCGTGGAATCCTGGTCAAACATTCCATGACGCATTGGCCGCCGCACTTGGGTTCGGTCAAGGGCTTGTCTCCGTGCTGATCTGGCTGGCGACCTTTGCAATCTACCTCATCCCGGTGCTGGTGATCTTCCTGCTGGTGCGACGCTGGAGGCGTACGGGGGCCGCCAAAGGCCCAGCGCCCGCGATAGCTTCGTCGGTGGCATCTGCCGTTGCTCCCGCGCCACCTGCGGCCACAGGCCAGCCGCCGACTCAAGAGCCATAAAGCGCCGTTTCGTGGCGGATGGCCCTACCACGTCAAGGTAAAGTCATCCTTGCTCCAGCGCCTGCTGGACAAGCCGCCAGTCGTTGGCGAACCCGGCCAGCGCATCACTGGTCAGCGGGCTATGGACCATCGCACGGATGACCTCTGGTTGGGC
>Ga0207674_10000380_pt1 | contig 57884 bp, 51 predicted proteins | sample KBSCornC72_FD_184303 | JGI IMG/M metagenome (GOLD analysis project Ga0207674, IMG submission 184303) | Corn rhizosphere microbial communities from Kellogg Biological Station, Michigan, USA - KBS Corn C7-2 (SPAdes) (version 2) | ecosystem: Host-associated > Plants > Roots > Rhizosphere > Soil ... | reverse complement strand
TGGCGGGAACTGGAGCGGCGGCGGCAACTGGCACGGCGGCGGCGGGGGCTGGCACGGAGGCGGCTGGCATGGCGGCGGCTGGCACGGCGATCATGGCCACGATCATTTCCACGGCAGCTTCGCGTTCTTCTGGGGCCCGTCGTTCTACTGGGGCCCGGCGTACTACCCCTGGTACTGGTACGACTCGCCCGCGTACTACGCGCCGACCTACTACTACGATTCACCGCCTGCGTACGCGCAGCCGGCGCCGGCGGCGCCACCGGCAACGTATCGCTACTACTGCCCGAATGGCGGCTACTGGCCGGACGTGAAATCCTGTTCGCAGGGCTGGCTGCGCGTCCTGCCCAACTGAGGTGGGGCGACGCGCGGCAGTTGCCCCGATCGGGCGCGCGGCCCTAGGATGGCGCACCCGCTTCGCCCGAGACCCGACATGACCGTTCGCCCGCAATCCCTTCTCGCGCTTGCGCTCGCGGCCGCCGCGCTCGCCGCGCCGGGCGCGGCATCGGCCCTGACCTGCTATGTGGTGCTGGACCGCAGCGACAACGTCGTCTACCGCGACGTCTATCCGCCGATCGATCTCAGCGACCAGGGCAAGCCGGAGCGCGAGCAGATGCGCCGTCGCGGGGAGCAGCTGATCGCGATGGAGAGCGATCGCTGCCCGGCGCTCGAGTTCTTCCTCGGCAATGCCGGAACGACGCGACTCGATGTCGACCAGGTGGTCGCCGGCATGCCGGTGCACAGCAGCGTCGGCGCCGCGGGCGGCGCGCCGTCGGGTGCCGCGTCGAGCGGCGCTGCGCCACCGAGCCAGCGTCCCGCGCGCACCACCGCGCCGCGCAAGGGCTACTGATCGCGTTTCTGCGCTGACGGCGCGCGGCGCACGCCGCGCGTATGATCGCGCTCGGCCGTTCGCTTTCCAAAGAGTGCCATGTCGCCACGCGCGCTGTTCGTGTTGATGTTGCTTGCCTGCGGCGCGAACGCGCAGGCGCCCGCCGCCAACGGCGACCGCTGGGATCTCGCTGCGCTCTACGCGAGCGACGAATCCTGGAACGCCGACGTCAGCAAGGCGACGGCGCAGATCGGCGAGCTCGCCGCGTGCCGCGGGCATCTCGGCGACAGCGCAAGCGCGTTGCGGCGCTGCCTCGAGCTCCAGGACGATCTGCTGAAGCGCTACCTGCGGCTGGTGGCGTACGCATCCATGCGCTACGACGAGGACACCGGCGTGCCCGCGAGCCTCGAGCGCCGCCAGCGCGCGCGCGTTCTCGGCACGCGCTTCGGCGAAGCGCGCGCGTTCGTGGAACCGGAGATCCTCTCGGTCGGCCGCGCGCGCATCGAGCAATTCCTCGCCGAGGACGCCGCGCTGCGCGTCTACGCGCATCCGCTCGACGACGTGCTGCGCAAGGCCGCGCACACGCTCGATGCACCGCGCGAGGAGATCATCGCCGCGTTCGGCCTCACCGCCGACACCGCGTCGAGCACGTACAACGTGCTGACCGAAGCCGACCTGCCGTGGCCGCACGTGAAGCTGTCCGACGGCACCGAGTTCACGCTCGACGAGAGCGCCTACACGCTGCATCGCGAGGCGCGTGCGCGCGAGGACCGCAAGAAGGTGATGGACAGCTTCTTCGCCGCGCTCAAGACCTACGAGCGCACGCTCGGCGTCACGCTGTACGGCCAGCTCAAGCACGACGCGGTGGTCGCCAAGGTGCGCGGCTATCCCGATTCGCTCACGCACGCGCTCGACGACGAGCGCATGCCGCGTGCGGTGTACGACGAGCTCGTCGCGCAGGCCGACGCGAACCTGCCGACGCTGCATCGCTACATGAAGCTGCGCGCGCGCATGATGGGCCTCACCGAGCTGCGCTACTACGATCTGTACCCGCCGCTCGTCCAGTCGAGCACACGCTATCCGCTCGGCGAGGGCAAGAAGACGATCGCTGCGGCCATGGCGCCGCTCGGATCGCAGTACGTGGCCACGCTGACGCGCGCGCTCGACTCCCGCTGGATGGACGCTTACCCGCGCCCGCGCAAGCAGTCGGGCGGCTACATGAACGGCATCGTCTACGACGTGCATCCGTTCCTGCTGCTCAACTACAACGACGACTACACGTCGCTCACGACCCTCGCGCACGAATGGGGCCACGCGATGCACAGCGTGCTCGCCGACGGCGCACAGCCCTTCGCCACGTCGCGCTACGCCACGTTCGTCGCCGAGATCGCCTCGACCACGAACGAGGCGCTGCTGCTCGAGCACATGCTCGCGCAGGCGCGCACCGACGACGAGCGCCTCCTGTACCTGGGCTCGGCGCTCGAAGGCCTTCGCACCACGTTCTTCCGGCAGGCCATGTTCGGCGAGTTCGAGCGCGAGATCCATGCGCGCGTCGATCGCGGCGAGCCGCTCAGCGGCGAGGCCCTGTCGAAGGCCTACCTCGAGCTCGAACGCCGCTACTACGGCGACGGCGTGGCGATCGACGACGCTTACGGCATCGAGTGGGCGTACATCTCGCATTTCTATCGTGGCTTCTACGTGTACCAGTACGCGACGTCGATTGCCGCCAGCTCGCTGTTCGTGCAGCGCATCCTCGCCGGCGAGCCGGGCGCGCGCGATCGCTACCTCGACCTGCTGCGCGCGGGCGGCTCGGACTATCCCTACGAGCTCGTCAAGCGGGCGGGCGTCGATCTCGCGGATGCGGCGCCGTACCAGGCGCTCGCCGCGCGCATGAACGGCATCATGGATCGCATCGAGGCGACACTCGCCCGCAAGGGCGGGTAGCCGCCAAGCCGCGATCCGCGCATGCCTGCCGAGTCGCCAGGGGCCTGGTCGCCGCAGCCCACGCCGGCGGAGCTTCGCGCGGCGTTCTTCCGCGTCTTTCCCGGCGTGGTCGGCGCGATGTTCCTGGCGGCGATCGACCAGACGATCCTCGCCAGCGCGCTGCCGGCGATCGTGGCGTCGCTCGGCGGATTCGAGGACCTGTCCTGGGTGGTCGTCGCCTACCTGCTGGCCACGACCATCGTCGCGCCGCTGTACGGCCATCTCGGCGATCGATTCGGGCGCAAGCGCATGCTGATGTCGGCGCTCGTGCTCTTCACGGTGGCATCGCTCGCGTGCGCGCTCGCGCCCACCCTGTGGCTGCTCGTTCTCGCGCGCGGCCTGCAGGGCATGGGCGGCGGCGGCCTCATGACGTTGTCGCAGGCGCTCATCAGCGAGAACGTGCCGCCGCGCGAGCGCGCGCGCTTCCAGGGCTACTTCGCGGCGATGTTCGCCACGGCCAGCACCGCCGGTCCGGTGCTCGGCGGCGTGCTGACGCAATACCTTTCGTGGCGCGCGGTGTTCCTGATCAACCTTCCGCTCGGCGGGGTGGCGGCGTTCCTCGCGATGCGCATTCCGCGCCATCCGGTCGACCATCCCGCGCCCTTCCATGCCGACATCGTGGGCACGCTGCTCTTCGCGATCGGCACGGTGTCGCTGCTCTTCGGGCTCTCGTCGGCCGGGCATCGCTTTCCGTTCGCCGACTGGCGCCTCTATGGGGTCATTTCGTTCGCGATCGCCACGCTGGCGGGTTTCATTGCGTGGGAGAAGCGGATCGCCGACCCGGTCGTGCCCGTGCGGCTGCTGTCGCAGCCGGTGATCCTGCGCTCCAACACCGTGGTCATGTGCTTCGCGGCCGCGCTGTTCGCGTCGATCCTGTACACGCCGCTGTATCTGCAGCTCGGACGCGGCTTCGCGATCGGCACGTCGGGGCTGCTCCTCCTGCCGCTCACGCTGTCCACGGCCACCGCCGCGCTGATCACGGGCCGCCTGATCGCGCGCACCGGCGAACTCACGCGCTATCCGAAGCGCGGTCTGTTGCTGTCCACGGTGGCGTTCGCCGCGCTGGCGCTCACGGTGCACGGGGCGCCGACGTGGATCGTGCTCGCACTCCTGATGCTCGCCGGCGGCGGCCTGGGATGCGTCATGCCGTCGACGCAGATCATCGTGCAGGAAGCAGGCGGTCGCGCCGCGCTCGCGCGTGCCGTCGCGTCGATGGCGGTGTCGCGCGCGATCGGGGGCGCGGTCGGGGTGGCGGTCGTCGGGGCGCTCGTGTTCGTGCTGGTGGGCCGTCACGACACCGAGCTCGCGCGTCTCCTGCCGCAGATCGCCGAATCCGGTGGAACGTTCCTCGAGGCGCTGCCCGAGGCACAGCGCGCGACGATCGCCTCACATCTCGACTACGCGTTCGAAGTGGTCTTCTTCCTGATCGCGGCGATCACGGCGATCGGCGCGACGCTCGCCTCGCGCGTTCCCACGCAGCGTCTCGCGCGCTGAGGAAACCGCGGTTGCGCGGCCAGTGACGGCGGGGGTCCCCGGAGGCCTGCACCGTGCTCACTGGCCGTGGTCGTTGACCGGGGCACCCGGACATTGCGCGTTCTCGCCCCAGTGGCCGTCGCAGAAGGTCGTCCGCACCCGGTATTCGCAGCCGATGCGCGCGAAAAGATCTTCGGCGCCGCAGCGTGCGAGCGCCTCCTTCATGCGCTGCCACGGGTCGGCCGGGCGTGGCGCCTCGCGCACGGGCGCCGGCGCGGATTTCGTCGGCTCGACCACGGGGGGCGGCTCGAGGGCCGGCGCCGGCGCGGCAGGCGGCGGCTCCTGGGGCGGACGCGCCGGCTTCGCAGGATGCGGTGGCTCATGCCGCGGCGGCTGAACGATATCCTCGTGGACCGGCACGGACGCCGATGGCGCCTCGCCGGGCGGCGGGGCGTCCGCCAGCGGAGCCGCGGCTGCGGGCGCTGCGGTGATCACCGCCGGCGCTGGCGCCGCGGCCGCGTCGTGCTCCCTGGGCGCGTCGCCGCTCCGCGCGAGGATCGTTCCGGCCGCGGCACCGATGGCGATCAGCAGCGCGGCAGCCGTAATGGCACGCCAGCCCGGAAAGCGTCGGCTCCCGAGCACCCACCGCGAGGCCTGCGCCGGCGTGAGCTCCACCGCGTCGGGCGACGCCGCGACCGGCGTGCTCGGCGCCCCGGGCATGTCCCACACGCTGTCGTCACGTGCGCGCTTCAGCGCGGCGCGACACGGCCCGCACAGCTTGGCACCCGGTAGAGTCTGTTTGCCGCAGATCGGACACTTCATGCTGCGTCGCACGGCCCCGCCGTTTCCGGCGGCGCACGCATCGTCTATGACATTGTCATTGTAGCGAAACGGCGTGGGCGAGCCCCCGCGCCACCGTCCCGTTCGTCGGATGACGCCCGGGTCACCACGTCCATGACGGGTTATCGACACGCCGGCGCCCGAACTTCAGGCGCCAGCAAAACGGCCCGCGGGAAGCGGGCCGTTCTGCTGCGTGGAAGGGTCAGCGCGATTCGCGCGATCTGCGCTCCTATTTGTCCTTGTCCTTGTCCTTGTCCTTCTCGTTTTCACGCCGCTCGCCGGGTCTGCCGGCCGGCGCATTCGGCGGCGGCGCGGCGTGCGCCTGCGGGAGCCGCTGCGCCTCGCGGGCCGCCTGGGGCTGCGGTTGCGCCGGCTGGGGATGCGGCGGCGCGCCCGTGGCGCGTGCGGCCTCGCGCGGTCCCGGGGCTGCCGGCGGCTGCGGGGCCGGTGCCGAGCGCGGCCCGGCCTCGCGTTGCGCGGGCGCGGCGGCCGGCGGCGGAGGCGGCGCAATGCGCGCTTCCTCGCGCGCCCTCGGCGCGGCCTGAGGGGGCCGGGGCGACTCCGACCGCTCCTCGCGCGGCGGTTGCGGGGCCGCTTCAGGCCCCCGGGGCGCCGCCGGCTCGCGTGCGCGCGGCGGCGCCGCCGGCGCCGCGGGTTCCGGTGCGCGCGTGGGCGGCGCCGCACGAGCCGCTTCGTTCGGCGGACGCGGCCCAGGGTTGGGGGCAGCCGCAGGCGACGGGGACGCCGCGCGCGGTCGTGCTTCACGCTCCGGTTCAGGCGCGGGGGTGCCTCGGGCCTGGTCACGCGGTCCTTGCGGTCCCTGCGGTCCTTGCGATCCTTGCGATCCTTGCACCCGTCTAGCTTCCTCGCGCGGCGACTCGGCTATCGGCGTGCGCGGCGCACTGCCCGGCGTCGCTTCGCGAGGCGCGCGAGGCGCGTTGGCTTCCTCGCGCGGTGGCTGCGTCGCCGCCGGGCCGCCTGGACGGCGCGCGCCCGCGGCGGTCGATGGCGATGAGCTCGCCGGCGGCGTGGCCGCGGCGGGTCCCTCGCGCTCGGGTTGTGCCGCGGTGGCGGCGGCGCGCGGGTTCACCGGCGGCGCGGCAGTGGCGGCAGGCTTGGCTGCGCGGGCCACGCGGACATTGGAAGGACGTCCCTCTGCCGCGACCGGCGCGCCAGCGGGAGAGGCAGCATTCGGCTGGCTTCCCTGCGCGGTGCGCGCGGCCTGGCGCGGCGCGAGCGGCTTGCCCGGATCCTTCTCGAGCAGCTGGATCTTCTGCTGGACCGGCATCGCTGCCGGCGGGGGCGCGGTCCTGGCAACGATCGTGCGCTGCATCACTTGCGCAGGAGGTCGGCCTCTGGCGGCCTGTCCCGAGCCGACCAGCGCCTCGCGCGCGGGCGCGATCCTGGGCGCGGGCTGGAACGATGCCCTGTTCAGGGCATTCGCCTGCACCGCGACCGCGACGCGCGACACCGACTGACCTTGCGCGAACGCTGCCGGCGGAACGGCCGTGATCGCGCGCGGCGCGCGCAGGTTCACCAACTGGTTCACTTGCGTGACCGCGCCGGGATTGTTGATCACCTGGTTGATGACCGTGACGTTCGTGATGTGCGTATTGCTCACGTTGACCTGGCGGATGTACTGCGGGCTCGCGTCGTACCACGGCCGGTAGACCTCGCGTGGCGCGAGCGGGACCCATCCGATCGCCGGGCCGCTCGACACGCTGATGCTCACGCCGCCGCCACCGAACCACGCGACGAGCGCCGGCGCGTACACGGGGCGAACGTCGCGCGGCCCCGGCACCCAGCACCAGCGATTCTGCGCGTACGCCCACCGCCCGTAGTGGAAAGGCGCGAAGCCCCATGGCGCGTCGTCGACCCAGGTCCACCCCCACGGATCGATCCATGTCCAGTGGCCGTTGCGATACGGCGCCCAGTCGGCAGGCACTTCGCGCGGGACCCACACGTTGCCGTAGTCGGCGACCGAGCTCCACGAGCCGTACGTATCGAGATCCTCGACCCCGATCACGTCGGGCGATACGTAGCGCACGGACGCGATGCGATCGTGCCGACGCTCACGGTCGAGTGCAAACCGATCGATCGTGTCCGGCGGCGACGGTGCGATGCGCTCGGCGTTCTCGAGATCGGTGCCGGAGAAGCGATAGCGCTGTCCGCGTGTCACGACATACGACGCCTGCTCGCCGTACACGTCCGCTGCGCCGTCGGTGACGGCGACCGCGGTCGATTGCCCCTGCGCATCGACCGACACGCGATAGCGCCCGGGACTCGTCACCACGAAAGCCAGGTTGGGCGTGTCGATCTCGATCGTGTCGTCGCGCCCGAGGTCGCGCACGCGCAGCACGATATCGCCCTCGGAGAGCTGGAACTGCGCCGCGCGATCGTCGAGGTTCAACACGTCGACCGCCGTGCGCGGGCCCATCCACAGCGTGCCGTTGCCGATCTCGAGTTCGCCGCGGCCATCCTCGTCGGCCCACAGTCGATCGCCGTAGAACACGGGCCGATTCACGGTCGCGAAGACCCAGTCGTCGCTGCCGGCCGCCGCGAAGCTCACGGGGCCCTGCACGAGGGAGATCCGGATCACGCGTGAAGGCGGATCCGCGCTCGCGGGGGTCGCGAGCGCAGCGAGCATCAAAGCGAGCGCGCCGACACATCCACGCGCAGCCAGCGACACGAACGTTCTCATCATGCTTTCTCCGCCGCGGGCTGCTGCACCGTGCAGATTCGGCCTCGCGGTTTGTAAGTTGTACATCGGCGCATGCCGCAGCCACGAAGCTGCCGCACGCCGTCGTGATGCATCCACGCCATCGCTGCAAAGTCCAGACCAGCGCACGCCGCCTTGAACGCGCCGGGGCGCGTCCCGGATGACCTGCTCGCTCAGGAACCAATCGCTCGTGTTGCGGTCGGCGCGCGCTAGAATCGCGGCGCCCCCGACGTCCCCACGGAGCCTGCGATGCGCGCGTCGTACTTTCCAACATGGATCGAGAAGAGAAGCGGCGTGATCGCGCCCGACGAGCGGCTGCCGTGGAGCGAGGCGCTTCCGCTCGGCGTGCAGCACGTCATCGCGATGTTCGGCGCGACAGTGCTCGCGCCGCTTCTCATGGGCTTCGATCCCAACGTCGCGATCCTGATGTCGGGGATGGGAACGCTGATCTTCTTCGTCATCGTCGGCGGTCGCGTGCCGAGCTACCTCGGCTCGAGCTTCGCGTTCATCGGCGTCGTGATCGCCGCGACGGGCTACCCGGGCAGCGGACCCAATGCGAACGTCGGCGTGGCGCTCGGCGGCATCATCGCATGCGGCGTCGTGTACGCGATCATCGGCCTCGTCGTCATGGCGGCGGGCACGCAATGGATCGAGCGCGCGATGCCGCCCGTCGTCACCGGCGCGATCGTCGCGGTCATCGGGCTCAATCTCGCGCCCATCGCGGTCAAGGGCGCGACCGCGACGGCGTTCGACGCCTGGATGGCGCTGCTCACCGTGCTGTGCGTCGCGTTCGTCGCCGTGTTCATGCGCGGCATGCTGCAACGCCTGCCGATCCTGATCGGCCTCGTGCTCGCGTACGTGATCTATGCGGCGTTGACCAACGGTGCCGGCCTCGGCAAGGCGATCGACTGGAGCGGCGTCGCCCAGGCCGCGTGGATCGGTTTGCCGAGGTTCGCCGCGCCCGCGTGGAGCGGCCCGGCGATCGCACTGATCGCGCCGGTCGCGATCGTGCTCGTCGCGGAGAACCTCGGTCACATCAAGGCCGTGAGCGCGATGACCGGCCGCAATCTCGATCCCTACATGGGACGCGCGTTCCTCGGCGACGGCGTCGCGACCATCGCCGCGGGTTCCGTCGGGGGCACCGGCGTGACGACGTACGCGGAGAACATCGGCGTCATGGCGGTCACGCGCATCTACTCCACGCTGCTGTTCGTCGTCGCGGCGGTGATTGCGATCGTGCTCGGGTTCTCGCCGAAGTTCGGTGCGCTCATCCAGACCATTCCGGTGCCCGTGCTGGGCGGCGTGTCGATCGTCGTCTTCGGGTTGATCACGGTCGCCGGCGCACGCATCTGGGTGCAGAGCGGCGTCGACTTCGGCGACAACCGCAATCTCGTCGTGACCGCCGTGACGCTCGTGCTCGGGGCGGGCGACTTCACGCTGCGCATCGGCAGCTTCGCGCTGGGCGGCATCGGCACGGCGACGTTCGGGGCGGTGATCCTCTATGCCCTGCTCGGCTTGGGATCCGGTCGCTCCGCCCCGAATGTGTAACGCGTTGTTACCCCGTCACCGGGCGGTCAACCGCGGCCGCGCGCGGCCCGTTGTCGGGCGATTGCCGCGTGGAAACCACGCGCCGTACAGAGAGTCCAACTCGTTCGAATTCGATGCATCGGAGCACCTCATGAAACGCCTTGTCCTGACCCTGGCGCTGGCAGCGCTCGGTATCGGCTACACCGCCGCGGCCGGCGCGCAATCGTCGCCGCCGGCGCTGCCATCGCTGACCGCCGATCAGTCGGCCGAGGTGCAGCGGCAGCTCGACCTCTATCGCACGGAGGTCGACGGCCGCGTGTCTCGCGGGGAGATCACGGCCGAGGAGGCCGACCGCCTCCTGAAATGGCGCCAATGGCAGCTCGCGCAACAGGCGACGCAAGGCATGCCGCCGGGCCCGATCTCGGATGCGCCGCCCATCTCCGCGTCCGACGTATCGACTCCTCCCGATTACTCGGCGCCGCCGGCTCGCCAGGCCGTGGCACCGCCGGTACGACAGTACGTGTATGCGCCGCCCCCGACGGTGGTGTACCCCGCGCCGTACTACTACCCGCCCTACTACGCGCCGTATTACGCCGCGCCGCGCCCGTACTACTGGGGCAGCGTCTGCGCGGGCGGATGGGGTCATCACTTCGGCGCGCGATTCTGCTTCTAGCGAATCGGTAGCACGTGGGGCGGGCGCACGGCGCGCTCGCCGCCACAGTCAGCTCATCGACCGCGCCGGGGCGAACCCGGCGCGCCACCGCCTATACTCGTGCTTTTGCCCGCGCCGCCGGCCGGCGGCGCTCGTCCCCTTATCGTGCGTCCTGCAGTGATCTTCGCGCGCCTCGCGGCGCTGTTGCTGGTTGCGCTGTCCGCTCGCGCGCTGGCGTTCTCGTTCGAGGACGTCGCCGCCCGTGCGAAGGCGCTCGCCGAACAGCCGTACAAGAAGGCCGACAACACGCTGCCGAAGGAGCTGCAGGGGCTCACGTACGACCAGTATCGCGACATCCGCTTCCGCCCCGACAAGGCGCTGTGGCGCGGTACGAAGCTGCCCTTCGAGGTCATGTTCTTCCACCAGGGCCTGTACTACGAGCAGCCGGTGCGCATGCACGAGATCACCTCGCAGGGGGTGCGCGACATCCGCTTCGATCCGGCGCTCTTCGATTACGGCGCCAACACCTTCGACACGAGCAAGCTGAAGGGCCTCGGTTTCGCGGGCTTTCGCGTGCATTACGCGATCAACACGCCGAAGTACAAGGACGAGGTGCTGGTGTTCCTGGGCGCGAGCTACTTCCGCGCGCTCGGCAAGGGACAGCGTTACGGCCTGTCGGCGCGGGGGCTCGCGATCGACACCGCGATCATGGCCGGCGAGGAATTCCCCCGCTTCAGCGAATTCTGGCTCGAGCGGCCGGCCCCGGAATCGAAGGAGCTGCGCATCTACGCGCTGCTCGAGTCGCCGCGCGCGACCGGCGCGTACCGCTTCGTGCTCAAGCCCGGCGCCGATACCGCGATGGACGTGCGCGCGCGTGTGTTCATGCGCGAGAACGTCACGAAGCTCGGGCTTGCGCCGCTCACGAGCATGTTCTACTTCGGCGAGAACAACCGTCCGCCCATCGATGACTATCGTCCGGAGGTGCACGACTCCGACGGCCTGTCGGTCCAGGCCGGCACCGGCGAGTGGCTGTGGCGGCCTCTCGTCAATCCCAAGCGCCTGCTCGTTACGTCGTTCACCACCGTGAATCCGCTCGGCTTCGGTATCCTCCAGCGCGACCGCGACTGGGCGAGCTACCAGGATCTCGAGGCGCGCTACGACCTGCGTCCGTCGGGCTGGGTCGAGCCGAAGGGCAAGTGGGGCGCGGGACGCGTCGAGCTCGTGCAGATCCCGACGCCCGACGAGACCAACGACAACATCGTCGCCTACTGGGTGCCCGACAATCCGCCGCCTCCGAAGCAGCCGCTCGACTTCGAGTACCGGCTCACCTGGCAGCGCGAGAGCGAGACGCGCCCGCCGCTGTCCTGGGTCGTGCAAACGCGCCGCGGGCACGGGTACGTGCGCAAACCCGACGACAGCATCTCCTACGTCATCGATTTCGACGGACCCGCGCTTCACAAGCTGGCGGCCGATGCGCCGGTCGAGGTCGTATTCACGCTCGACCCGAACGCGGAGATGCTCGAATCCAACGCCTACCGCAACGAGATCACCGGCGGGTGGCGCACCACGCTGCGCTTCAAACGGCTCGACGACAAGAAGCCCGTCGAGCTGCGGGCGTTCCTGCGCCTGAACAACGCGACGCTGTCGGAGACATGGAGCTACGTGCTGCCGCCGACTTGACGGGTGAGGCGGCGCTCGCCGCGCGCTACGTCGATCGCCTGCCGCTCACGCCGGAGCGCCGTCGCGAGGTGCTGGCGCGCGCGCTCGCGCAGGATCCGCCGATCGCGCCGATGGCCGCGGTCCATCAGGCGCTCGCCGGCAGGCCTGTCGATACATCGTTGCCAGCCTACGATTCGGTGCACGCGCGCATCACGCTGGGCTACGGGACGCCGTTCACCCCGGCGGGGCCGGTCCTCACGCGCGACGTGCAGGGCCGCGAGCGCCTCGACACCACGCCGCCGCTCACCCGCGGCTCGATGGCGCCGCGCGCGTGGCCAAAGGCGTGGACGCGGCGGCTGCGCATGCACGGCATCGAGCGCGATTCGCCCGATCCGCGCGGCCGCTGGAGCCACGCCGCGGCGCGGCGGCGCATCGTGCTGCTCGGGCTCGTGATCGCGCAGACGTGGATCGCGACCAACTTCATGACGAGCGTGCTGCCCTACCACGGCACGCAGCCGCTCGAGATCGCGATGCTCGCATTGTTCGCGATCCTGTTCGGATGGATCTCCGCGGGCTTCTGGACCGCGCTCGCGGGCTTCGCGCTGCTCGCGATCGGCGGCGACCGCTACGCCATCTCGAACAGCCTGCGCGGCAGCAGCGCGCCCATCCCGCCCGACGCCCGTACCGCGATCGTGATGCCGATCTGCAACGAGGACGTGCCGCGCGTGTTCGCGGGCCTCCGTGCGACGTACGAATCGCTCGCGCGCACGGACTGCCTCGACCGGTTCGATTTCTTCGTCCTGTCGGACAGCGGCAACCCCGACACGCGCGTCGCCGAGATCGAGGCGTGGATGACGCTGTGCCGCGCGGTCGGCGGGTTCGGGCGCGTGTTCTATCGCTGGCGCCAGCATCGCATCAAGCGCAAGAGCGGCAACATCGCCGACTTCTGCCGCCGGTGGGGACGGCGCTATCGCTACATGGTCGTGCTCGACGCCGACAGCGTGATGACCGGCGATTGCCTCACGGCACTCGTGCGCATGGCCGAGGCGAATCCGAACGCAGGCATCATCCAGACGGCGCCGCGCGCAGCAGGACGCGACACGCTCTACGCGCGCGTGCAGCAGTTCGCCACGGGTGTCTACGGACCGCTCTTCACCGCGGGGCTGCACTTCTGGCAGCTCGGCGAGTCGCACTACTGGGGCCACAACGCGATCATTCGCGTGGAGCCGTTCATGCGTCATTGCGCGCTCGGGCGCCTGCCGGGCAGTGGCGCGCTGTCCGGAGAGATCCTGTCGCACGATTTCGTCGAAGCCGCGCTCATGCGTCGCGCCGGATGGGCCGTGTGGATCGCGTACGACCTCCCCGGCAGCTACGAGGAGATGCCCCCCAACCTCATCGACGAGCTGTCGCGCGACCGCCGCTGGTGCCAGGGCAACCTCATGAACTTTCGGCTGTTCCTCATGAAGGGCCTGCATCCGGCGCACCGTGCGGTGTTCATGACCGGCGTGATGGCGTACCTGTCCGCGCCGCTGTGGTTCGCATTCCTGATACTGTCCACGGCGCTCCTCGCCGTGCACACGTTGACGGTGCCGCAGTACTTCGTGCATCCGTTCCAGCTATTCCCGCTGTGGCCGCAGTGGCATCCCGAGTGGGCCGTGACGCTCTTTTCGGCCACCGCGCTGCTCCTGTTCCTGCCGAAGATCCTCGCGGGCCTGCTGATCGCCGCGCAACAACCTTCCGGCTACGGCGGAGCGTCCAAGCTGTGGGCGAGCGTGCTGATGGAGATGGCGATCTCGGCGCTCTTCGCACCCGTGCGCATGCTCTTCCATACGCAGTTCGTGCTCTCGTCGCTGATCGGTCACGCCGTGCGATGGCGCTCGCCACCGCGCGAGGACGCCCAGACGACGTGGGGCGACGCGATCCGGCGCCACGGACTGCACACGCTGCTCGGCGTCGCGTGGGCCGGTTTCGTGTGGTGGCTCAATCCGACCTTCCTGTGGTGGCTGCTGCCCGTCGTCGGCGCGCTGATCCTGTCGGTGCCGGTATCGGTGTACACGAGCCGCGTGGCGCCCGGGCGGCGCTTGCGCCGGCGACGCCTTTTCCTGATCCCCGAGGAGGCGCGCCCGCCCGCCGCCATGCGTGCGACGCGCAAGTACGTGAAGCGTGCGTTGCCCGAGGCCGACGGCGAGATGGCCGTCGTCGACCCTTTGCTCAACGCGCTCGCGTGCGCGCAAGGCGTGGCACGCCACGAGTTGCCCGAGGCCGTGCGGCGCGAGCGCTCGGAGCGCATCGAGCGCGCGCTGCGCGACGGCTGGTCGGCGCTCGACCGCGCCGGGCAGGCGACGCTCCTCGCCGATCCGCTCGCGCTGTCGCGCCTGCACATGGCCGTGTGGAGCGACGCGCCGATCGCGCCGTCCTGGCGTCGCGCGCGCGACGCCGAGCGGCCGCATCCGCCGCGGCCCTGGCAACCCGCGCAACCGCGCATCGAAGCGGCGCGCCCGGCGGCGTAACGTCGAACGACGCGTCGGAAGCCGACGTACGCGCGCGCGACGCGTGCGCACGGTCGTGCAGAACGCGCGGGGCCGCGCGTCCATCGAGCCGCGCGTAGCGGCGGCACGCTGCGCGGTACACTCGCGCGTCCCCATGGTCACGCTCTTCCCCGGTCGCTTCGCGCGCTCGCGCCTGATGGGCATCATCTGGCCGTTCGTCGCGATCGTAGCGCTCATGCTGCTGCTGGTCGGCGCGAGCCTCAGCGTGATGTCCGCGGTGCGCGCGTACGTCGGCGGCGAGAGCAGCTGGTCGAAGGCACAGAAGACCGCGGTCGCCGCGCTCGAGCGCTATGCCATCACGCACGACGAGGCCGACTTCGCCGCATACCGCACGGCCATCGCGGTGATCTTCGGCGATCGCGACGCCCGCCTCGCCCTCGAGGCCGCGGACCCGGACACCGCGCGCGCGCGATCGGGTCTCATCGCCGGGCGCAATCATCCCGACGACATCGCAGGCATGATCTGGCTGTATCGATATTTCCGCCACGTGCCGTTCATGGCGCGCGCGATCGGCTACTGGACGGAGGCCGATGCGCTGGTGCTCGAGCTCAACGACGTCGCCAACACGCTGCACACCGCCGTCGTGCTCGGCGAGCCGCCGCCGCTCATCACGCCGCTCCTGCGCCGCACGAGCGGCATCGACGCCGCGTTGACGCCCCTCGAGGACGGCTTCTCCGCCACGATGAGCGAGGCGTCGCGCGAGACCGACGTCGTGCTGACCGGCATCAACGTCGCGGTGGCCGCCGCGCTGGTGCTGCTCGCCGTGTTGCGCACCGGGCGGCTCCTGCGCAGCGCCGAGTCGTTCGAGCACGCGCTGCGCGAGAGCGAGGCGCGATTCGACCGCGCGGTGAGCGGCAGCAGCGAAGGCATCTGGGACTGGGATCTCGTGCGCCGCTCGCTCTTCCTGTCGCCGCGATTCGCGGAACTGTTCGGCGTCGCGCCGGAGGCGCTCAAGTCCTCTCCGCGCGCATCGCTGCGCCGCATCCATCCGCTCGACCGCAGCGCCGTCATCGCGAGCCTGCGCAATCACCTGCGGCACGACGCGCCGTTCGACCTCGACGTGCGCATCCTCACCAACACCGGCGATTACCGCTGGTTCCGCGCGCGCGGCCGCTCGGAGCGCTCGGCGAGCGGACGACCACTGCGCTTCGCCGGCTCGCTCACCGACATCGCCGACCGCAAGCAGACGGAAGCCGAGCTTCACGAGGCGCGCGACCGCGCCGAAGTGACGCTCGCCTCGATCGCCGACGCCGTCATCACGGTCGACCTGCAGGGACGCGTCGAGTACGTCAATCCGGTCGCCGAGCGTCTCACCGGGTGGCGCGCGGACGCCGCGCGCGGGCGCGCTGTGAGCGACGTGTTCGTCGCGGTGAACGAGGCCACCAGCGAGGCGCTGCCGGACGTCGTCGGACGCGTCCTGCGCGACGGGCAGACCATCGAGGCGGAGAGCAGCATCTCGCTCATGCCGCGCGAAGGCGCGCCCATCGCGATCGACCGCAGCATCGCGCCGATCCGCGAGCGCAGCGGGCGCATCGTCGGCGCGGTGATCGTGTTCCACGACATGCGGCGCGAGCGCCAGTACGCCGCGCGCCTCACCCATCTCGCGAGCCACGACGCGCTCACCGGACTCCTCAACCGGCGCGAGTTCGAGCAGCGGCTGCTCGCCGCGCTCGAGGAGGCGCGCGAGGGCGATGTCAACACGGCCGTGCTGTATCTCGACCTCGATCAGTTCAAGGTCGTCAACGACACGAGCGGGCACGCGGCCGGAGACGAGCTGCTGCGCCAGATCGGCGCGCTGCTGCGGCCGCGCCTGCGCGAGGGCGACACGCTGGCACGCCTCGGCGGCGACGAGTTCGGCGTGCTGCTCACGCATTGCCCGCCCGAGCCCGCATTGCGCATCGCGGAGAACCTGCGTCGCACCATCGCGGACTTCCGCTTCGCGTGGCACAGCCGCTCGTTCGCCGTGGGCGTATCGATCGGCGTGGTGAACATCGCGCAGGGTCCGCGCACGCTGTCGGGCGTGCTGTCGGCCGCCGACGCGGCGTGCTACATGGCCAAGGACAAGGGGCGCAACCGCGTGCAGGTCTACCGCCCCGAGGACAGCGAGATCGCCTTGCGTCACGGCGAGATGGAATGGGTCAATCGGATCCACCGCGCGCTGTCGGAGAATCGCCTGCTCCTCTACGCGCAGCCGATCGTGCCGCTGCACGGCGACGGTCCGTCACACCAGGAGCTGCTGGTGCGGCTGCTCGACGAGCACAACGAGGTGATCCCGCCGATGGCATTCCTGCCCGCGGCGGAGCGCTACAACCTCATGCCGGCGATCGACCGCTGGGTGATCCGCACGGCGTTCGCCGCGCTCGCCGCGCGCGGCAACGGCGCGGCGCATCCGGGCGCGATCGCGATCAACCTGTCGGGTGCGTCGATCGGCGACGAGCAGTTCCTCGATTTCGTGCGCGAGCAGTTCGACCGCTTCCGCGTGCCCCACGCGGCGGTCTGCTTCGAGATCACCGAGACCACCGCCGTGACGAGCCTGTCGCGCGCGGCGGAGTTCATCGGCGGGCTGCGCGCGTCGGGCTGCCGCTTCGCGCTGGACGATTTCGGCGTCGGCGTCTCGTCCTTCACGTACCTGAAGCATCTGCCCGTCGACTTCCTCAAGATCGACGGCAGCTTCGTCAAGGACATGCTGCAGGATCCGGTCGACGCCGCGATGGTCGAGGCCATCCACCGCATCGGGCGCGTGATGGGCAAGCAGACCATCGCCGAATCGGTGGAGACGCCGGCGATCCGCGAAGCGCTCACCATAGTAGGCGTCGACTACGGCCAGGGCTATGGCATCGCGATGCCCGCGCCGTTCGCGGTCGACGCGCAGGACGCGCACGCCGCGCGGCGCGCCCGCGCGTAACGCGCGCGTCGTTGCGTTACCATGACCCATTGCACGCTTCGGGAGTGATCGCATGACGACTTCGAAGACGGCCATCGTGACCGGCGCCGGATCGGGCATCGGGCGCGCGGTGGCGCACGCGCTGCTCGACGACGGTTACGCGGTGGCGCTCGCGGGCCGTCGCCGCGAGCCGCTGGAGGAGACCGCGCGCGCCGCGCCCGATCGCGTGCTCGTCGTGCCGACCGACGTCGCGAAGCCGGCAGCGGTGCGCGCGCTGTTCGACGCCGTCGTCGCGAAGTTCGGCCGCGTCGACGTCGTGTTCAACAACGCGGGCATCGGCGCGCCCGGCGTGCCGCTCGACGAGCTCACCGACGCGCAGTGGCAAGCCGTCGTCGACGTGAACCTGACAGGGTCGTTCCTCTGCGTGCGCGAGGCGTTTCGCGTCATGAAGGCGCAGACGCCGCGCGGCGGGCGCATCATCAACAACGGCTCGATCTCGGCGCACGCGCCGCGGCCGAACTCGGCGCCGTACACGGCGACCAAGCACGCCATCACCGGCCTCACCAAGTCGGCTTCGCTCGACGGGCGCAAATACGACATCGCCTGCGGGCAGATCGACATCGGCAACGCGCACACCGAGCTCGCCGCGCGCATGGCGAGCGGCGTTCCGCAGGCGAACGGGCAGATCGCCGTCGAGCCGCTGATGGACGTCGCGCACGTCGCGAGCGCCGTGCGTTACATGGCGAGCCTGCCGCTCGACGCGAACGTGCAGTTCATGACCGTGATGGCCACGAAGATGCCGTTCGTGGGCCGCGGCTAGCGGCCCGAGCGCGCGACGCTACGTGCAGCCGCGCAGCAGGTAGATCAGCACCAGAATCGGGATCGGCACTCCCAGCAGCCAGGCCAGGATGTAGCCCCAACGGCCGTGCTGGCGGGCGCGCAGCGCGGGTATGCGCGCGCGCCAGCCACGGGTGGTTGCGTTCAGGTGTCGCATGGCGTCGTCCCCTTGTTGGTTTTCGCGCGGAGCGGGGTGCGCGCGGTGCTTCGCGTCAAACGGGTCTCTGCTCGATGACTTGCGGCGGACGCACGGGGTCGAAATCGATCCAGTGACCGTCCTGCCAGGTGCCGTCGCAGCGCTCGATCATGCGGGCGCCGGCGTCTCGCATCAGGTCGACGGCGACTTCCTCGTCCTCGTCGGCTTCGGCGGGAACGGCCAGCATGACGCCGGCCGGGCGCGCGACCGGCTGCACCGCCGCGGGCCTGTCCTTCATCGTGTTCACGGCACCGGCCATCGAGCCGACGTACGCGCCGGTCGCCATGCCTCCCGCGATCGCGGCCGGGCCTACCAGCGGTGTGGCGGCCAGGCCGGCAATGGCACCGACCGCGCCGCCGATCGCCGCACCTGCCGCCGCGCCCTTCTCGCCGCCTTTGGCGTGCGGATCCGCTGCCTCGTCGCCGCCGGTCGTGATGTCGTTGTGCTGTCCCGGCGGGGTCAGCACGAATTTCTCGACCTCGCCGGATTCGAAGCCGGCCTTGTGCAGCTCGTCCGCGGCGCGGTCGGCTGCGGCGTCGGTCTCGAAGACTGCCGCCACGATCGTGGTCATGCGCGATCCTCCAGTGCAAGCGCCCAACCGCGGCGCGCTCAGCGTTGCCTGGAGACTATCGACTGCGGCGCGGCGGTGGGATCGGTTGGGTCCGGAAACCGCTGTCCGCCGGTCACCTACACGCGCGTCATTGGCCGTGATCCGGGCCGGAGGCGTAGGCCGGGCATTGCGACACGGCGCCCCAGTAGCCGTTGCAGTACCGCAGGCGCACGCGCTGGTCGCACACCACGCGCGCGATGAAGTCCTCGCGCGTGCATCGCGTGAGCTCCTCCTGCATCTGCGCCCACCGATCGGCCGCCGGTGCCGCACGGGTCGCCGGCGCGGCCGTGGTCGAGCGCGGAGGGTTCGGCGCGGGCGCGGGTGTCGCGGCCGGCTGGGTCACGGCGGGCTCGGAGCCCTTGGGTAACCCGGGCCGCGGTTGCGCCGCACGACCGGGCGAAGCCTTTCCGGCGGACTTGGCGGGCGGTTCCACCGCGGGCGCCGGCGTCGATCCGGACGACGTCGCCCGGGCCGCCTCGGCATCGCCCGGCTTGGCCTCCGGCGCAGGCGCCGATGCCGGCTCGGTGCTGGGCGTGGGCGCGGGCGCGGTGTCGGTCGTGGCGCCACCGGGCGCAACGGCCGGCGCGGCAGCAGCGCTCTCGGACGACGACGCCTGCGCGGGCGCGGTCGCCGCGGTCGAGGCCGGGGCGGCCTCGTGCGTGCTGTCCTCCGAGACCTTGTAGACGAAGAAGCCGCCGATCCCCAGGAGACCGATGACCGCCAGGACGATGACCACCAGCATGCCACTCTTGCGCGGCGGCGACGTGCTGTACGCCGGTGCGGCCGCGGGATCGCTCGCGGTGCCGATGGCCGACGCGGCCACCCCCGCGCGCGTCGACTCGGATGCCGGCGCGACGGACGCGCCGGTCGGCTCCACGCCGGGGCTCGCGGGCATGCGTTTCGCCTCGCCGGCGGCAGGCGTGGCTGCGCGGATGTCGCGCGTGGAATCGGTCGGAGGCGAGATCGGCGCGTCCACGGCGAGCCCCGGACGACCCGAGGCGCGTGCCGCCGGCGGCGCCTCGGCCTGCGTCATGGCGGCGATCACGCTCGTGGTTGCCGCAGGCTGAACCGGGGTCTGCGCGGCGCCGCAATGAACGCAAAAGCGCATTCCGGGCTGGTTGTCCTTGCCGCAGATGGAGCATTGCATGAGTCGCGTTCCTCGTGTCGTTTCGCGCGCCACGCGGTGGCCCGGTCGCGCAGCGTGGCGAGCATCGTGCCCGAAACCGCGTCGCTTATGAACCCCCGCGCATCGGGCGAGGTCCATCGCAAGTTGCGACGGGCGCCCGTCGGGTGCTCGCGCTTGCGTCAGAATGCGTCCTCGCTTCCGTTGGTCCGCCGGCCGGTTCATATGCATCCATCGCGTTTCCTCCATGCTCTCCAACGAATGTTCCGCGCGTGCGCGGTGACGTGCGCGCTTGCGTTGCTCGCGGCGCCCGCGCCCGCGTCGGCCACGCTGCTCGACGCGATCGAGTATTACAACGCCGCGCTCGATCACTACTTCGTCACCGCGAGCGCGGATGAGATCAACAAGCTCGACAATCACGTGTTCGTCGGATGGGCGCGCACCGGCCTGTCGTTCAAGGTCGCCGATCCAGCGACCGTGTCGACGAACCTGAGCCCGGTATGCCGCTTCTACGGCGAGCCGAGCGCCGGCCTGGATTCGCACTTCTATTCCGCTTCACCCGCGGAGTGCCAGGAGGTTGCCGCGCGCTTTCCCGGCGTGTGGGTGCTCGAGTCGAGCGACGTCTTCGGCGTCGCGCTGCCGGATACGACAACCGGAGCGTGCCCGAGCGGCACCATCCCGATCTACCGCGCGTGGAACGGCCGCGTCGACTCGAACCATCGCTACACCACGAGCCTCAGCGTGCAGCAGCAGATGATCGCCAAGGGCTACGTCGCCGAGGGCTACGGCTCGTCGTCGATGCCCGTGGCGATGTGCTCGCCGACGGCCGATCCGGTGGCGCTTCCGGCGTGCACGCTCTCGGCGAGCAACGGCGCTCCCGCGGCCAATTCCTTCGTGACGCTCACCGCGACGTGCACCGGCAATCCGAGCTCGTACCTGTGGAGCAATTGCGCGAGCCTCACGTCGGTCTGCACGGCGAGCTCGGCGGCACCGGGCACCGTGACCTACAGCGTCGTCGCGAGCAACGTCAACGGCAGCAGCGCGCCGGCGAGCGTCAGCGTGGCCTGGCAGCCTCCGCCGCCGCCGGAAACGCCGCCCGTGTGCGCGGTCAGCGCCACCCGGCAGACCGACCCGCCGGTGAGCGGCAGTCTCGTGACGCTGTATGCGTACTGCAGCGGCAATCCATCCGCTTACCACTGGACCGGATGCTCGTCGCTCACCAATGTGTGCAACACCGGCGGCAGCGGACCGGGCCTGCAGACGGTGACCGTCTCGGCGAGCAACTCCGGGGGGACGGGCAACACGGCCAGCATGTCGATCAACTGGGCGAGCTCGGCGCCGCCGCCCGCGGGGCTCTGCGGGCAGTTCCCGAGCGCGCTCTACAGCGACGTGGGCTCGGACAACCAGGTGGTCTACTCGACGTTCTTCAATCATGCGCCCGGCTTTGCATGGAACGGCGCGTGGGCGGTGCGCTTCACCGTTCCGTCGACGGCGTCGTCAGGCGCATTCGGATCGTTGTCGACGTCGGAGTTCAACGGGCCGCCCACCTCCCGCGAGGTGACCGTGTCGTCGACGGCGTGCGACTTCCGGCCCACCGACCTGGGCGGCGCGAGCGGGCCGCTCGGGCGCGCGATCGGCAACACCGCGACGCTCACCTTCCGCATCGGCTCGGGCACTTCGACCGTCGCGGGTCTCACGCCGGGCCAGACGTATTGGTTCAACATCCGTAACTACAACCCGAACAGCGGCACGATCACGTGCTCGTCGTCGCAGCAGCGCTGCGACGCGCTGGCGAACCTCGTGCTGCCCCACTGACGGCGCGAGCCCTCCGGGCTCCGGTGGGCTCGCGCGTGCATCCCGAGCCGCGTGGAAGCCGGCGGCATCGCGCTGCCGCTGCCATTCTGTCGACCACGGGATCGCCCGTACATGCCGCACGCGGCCGCGGCCGATCCGGCCATCGGATCGAGCATGCGGTAAGCACGCATCTTGCGTCCAGCGACTACAATCGGGGCCGCACCAGCCGCGCTCATGTCGACGCTTCCGCCTCCCACCGCCCAGGCTATCGGCGAAAACGCCATCGAGGAGCGCCGGCTCACGCCCGAGGAGGCGCAAGGCCTGCTGCAGGCCTGCTACACGCAGTACGCCCTGAAGCTCCACGACGTCGTGCGGGCGTCGCTCGAGATGTCGGGCGACCTCTTCGAGTCGGTGAGCCACATCCCGGATGGCGAGATCCAGGCGTTCCGTAACAAGCGCGGCGAGTGGCAGCAGCGCTTCGAGCGCACGCTCGACGAGCTCTTCGCGAAGCGTCTCGCGGGCCACCGGCGCAAGGGCCGCCGGCTCGACGCGGATGCCTCGGCCGCGACCCTCAAGGTCCTGACGGCGTTCGATCACGAGAAGCAGGCGGCCTTGACCGCGGCCACGGGCTTCCTGCGCCGCTTCACCACCAAGGAGCTGGCCGCGCTCGACCTGCGCGTCGATGCGCTGCTGCCCGAGAAGAGCGTGCGCGACATCGACAATCCCTTCGCGCCCGACTACATCCTCGACGCCGTGGGATCGACGTCGCGCGCGATCTATCCGAACCCGCGCGTATGGCGCCCGCTGATGGAGCGCCTGATCACCGACCTGACGCCGGCGATCAACAAGATCTACATCTCGCTCAACCGCTTCCTCGCCGATCGCCACGTGCTGCCCGAGATCAAGGCGGCGCTGCGTGCGCGCAGCGAATGGCGGCCGCAGGACGACAGCGAGCTCCTGCCCGCCTTCAGCCGCATGATGGCCGAGGTGGGCGACAAGGTGCCGGAAGTCGTCGTTCCGGAGTCGCTGGGCACCCCGGGCGCGCCGCCCGCGCTGCAGTTCGCCGAAACGCTCGGCGCGCCGCCCGCCTCGCCGCGTACCGCGCCGGCCGCGCCCGTCCCGCCCGCCGCGGCTCCGGCGACGGCACCCATCGCCCAGGCCGCCCCGTCACCCGCGCCCGAGCTGCCGGTCCCGGCACTCGTGCCGACGCCCGACATCCTCGCAGGACTCGCCACGCTGGCGCGCCTGGGCACCCAGGTATCGGCGGCGCCGGCGCAGGACGGCGGCGACGGCTTCTTCCCGGGCCTCGACCCGATGATGGCGCTGGGCGCGTCCACGCCGCTCTTCAATACCCTCGGAACCTGGCAGCGCCTCGACCTGCGCAGCGCGCTCGCGCAGCACATGCCCCAGACGGGAGGCGACGCGGCCATCGTCCCGCTCAACCTGATTCCGCACATCCGCACCGCCGTTGCCGACCAGATCGCGAATCCGACCGATCGGATCACGATGGACGTCATCGCGTTGCTGTTCGACTACGTCTTCCGCGATCCATCCATCCCGGAGTCGCTGCGCAATCTCTTCGGCCGGCTGCAGGTCCCGATCCTGAAGGCGGCGCTGCTCGACCGCGCGTTCTTCTCCGACAAGAAGCACGCGGCGCGGCGCCTGCTCGATCATCTCGCCGAGGCTGCCGTCGGCGCGAGCAGCGACGACGGCTATCAGCAGGCGTTCTCGACCACTGCGGCGCTCGTCATCGACGAGGTCTGCCGCGACTTCGAGATCGACATGGCGGTGTTCGAGACCGCCGACGCGAAGCTGTCGCGCTTCATCGACACCGAGCGCCGGACCACCGAGGAGGCGCTCGCCGACGACGTCAACGCAGCGCTGACCGCGGAGGAGAGCGAGAAGGACCGCGCGCAGGTGCTGGCGCAGATCCGCGACAAGCTCGCGGGACTTTCGGTGCCGTTCGACGTGCGGTCGTTCGCCGAGACGGTCTGGGTCGACTACGTGACCTCGCTCGTCGACCAGGACGGCGTCGACGGCGAATCCGTGCAGGGCGCGCTGCGCACCCTCGACGACATGCTGTGGAGCATCGTCGCGAAGGAGCGCACCGCGCAGAAGGCCCGCCTCACCAAGATGATTCCCGCGCTGATCGGCGCCTTGCGCAAAGGCGCCCAGGCGCTGCAGGTTCCCGCCGACCGCGCGAAGTCGTTCTTCGACGCGCTCTATCAGCTGCACATCGCGGCGATCAAGCCGAAGGAACCGGAAGCCAAGCCCGACGAAGCCGCGCAGCAGGGACCGGCCACGCGGCCCTTGCCCGCCGCCAACGTCAACGACTACGTGAACGAGATGGTGCCGGGCACGTGGCTGCAGTTCAGGACGGACAAGGGGCCGATCAACGCGCGCCTCGCGTGGATCAGCCCGCTGCGCAGCAAGTACATCTTCACCAGCCGCTCGCGATCGCGTGCATTCATCTATTCGCCGGAAGACCTCGCCTACGAGCTTGGCGCCGGGCGTGCGATGCTGATCGTCGAACCGGTGCCGCTGTTCGATCGTGCGGTGAGCGCGGCGCTCGATACGCTCGCCGCGAGTCGCAGTCACGGCGCGCCGCAAGCCGCGGGCGCGTGATCGTCCAAGCCGGCGGGCCGTGGCGTCGCTGCCGCTGCGCGATGTGATCCAGGTCGTGGTGCGCGCGGCCGTGCCCGTCGCCGGCGTGCTGTTCCTCGGCTGGTCGGCCGGCAATCTGCTCTTCGTCTACCTCGCCGACGTGCTCGCATCGATCTACGTGGTGTGCGTGCTGGCGTGCGGGCGCCTCTTCGGCTTCGAGGCCGGTGAAGGCCCCGCATGGTGGCGGCGTCTCTGGCTCGGCGTGCAGCTCGGCATGACGGCGCTCGTGCCGTGGATCGTGATCGCCGTGCCGCTCGGCGTGACGTTGGTCATCGTGCTCGCCCGCGTCGACTTCGACCGCGCGGCAGCGCTGCACGATCGCCACCTGTGGCTCGCCGTCGCGGCGCAGTTCGGCGCGGCGGTGGGGCTGCTGCTGCGCGACTACCGCTTCGTGCTCGCGCAGCCGGACGCCGACTTTCGCATCCGGCGCGCATTCGGGCTCGCATTCCTGCGCTGGGCCATCGTCGTGATGGCGGGGTGGAGCGTGCTCGCCGCGCTGCCGCACTATGGCATCGTGCTCGTCGCCGTGTCGTCGCTCGCGACGATCGCGCTCGAGCTCTATCCCAATCGCGTGCTGCGGGCGTTTCACGCGCCCGATCTCGCCGCGCCGCCCGAGGCACGCGCGCCGGTCGTCGCTCGAAGCAGGCGCTGAAGCGCCGCGGCGCCCGGCGTGAGCCCGCGCCCGATGTGCTAACGTCGCGCCGTTGCATCCCGCCTATAACGGAACGCGCCATGGCCGTCGACGTCGACCGTATCCGCACCCTGGCCCGCGAGCTCCTCATCGCGCTCGGCGAGGACCCCGACCGCGAAGGCCTGGTCAAGACGCCGGACCGCGTGGCGAAGGCCATGGCGTTCCTGACCTCGGGCTATCGAACGTCGCTCGGCGACGTCGTCAACAACGCCATCTTCACTCAGACCACCAACAGCATGGTCATCGTGAAGGACATCGAGCTCTACAGCCTCTGCGAGCACCACCTGCTGCCGTTCTTCGGACGCTGCCACATCGGCTACATTCCCACGGGCAAGGTGTTCGGCGTCAGCAAGCTGGCGCGCCTCGTGGACATGTACGCGCGCCGCCTCCAGCTGCAGGAGCGCCTCACCGAGCAGGTGTCCGAGGCGATCATGAACACCATCGGCGCGACGGGTGTGGGCGTGATGATCGAGGCGCGTCACCTGTGCATGATGATGCGCGGCGTGGAAAAGCAGAACTCCGTGATGGTCACCTCGTCGGTCGTCGGAACCTTCCGCGAATCGCAGGCCACGCGCGAGGAGTTCCTCGCGCTCGTGGGCCATCGCGCGACGTAGCGCGTCGCGGCGCACGCGCCCCGAAGCGGAGTCGATGCACGGTATCGCCCACTTCGCCGGGCTCACCGCGCCGCTGTTCCTGCTGGTCTTCGTCGGTTATGCGCTGTCGAGCTTCGCGCACTGGCCGCGCACGGCCACCGACGCGCTGACGCGCTTCGTGTTCGGCGTCGCGCTGCCGGCGCTCCTGTTCCGCCTGATGAGCGATTTCTCGCGGCTGCCGCCGGTGGACGCCCGCATCCTCGTCGCATTTTTCGGCGGCTGCCTGATCGTCTACGTGCTCGGGCGCATCGCCGGGCGCCTGCTCTTCGGGATGGACGGCGTGGGACAGTCCGTGTTCGCCGTCGGCGGCATCTTTTCGAACAACGTGCTGCTCGGCCTGCCGATCGCGCAGGTCACGCTCGGCGAGGCCGCCCTGCCCGCGGTGTCGCTCGTGCTCGTCTTCAATTCGCTCACGTTGTGGACGCTCGTCACGGTTTCGGTCGAATGGGCGCGCCATCGCGACCTGTCGCTGGCGGGATTCGGCAAGACGGTGAAGGGCGTGCTCGCCAATCCGATCGTGGGCAGCATCCTGCTCGGCACCGCGTTCGGCTTCACGCGCTTGCCGCTTCCGGGTTTCGTCGACCGCACCCTCGAGCTCATCGCGCAGGCGGCATTGCCGCTGTCGCTGATCGCGCTCGGCATGGGTCTCGCGGAATTCGGCGTGCGCGCCGGCTGGCGCGTGAGCGCGGCGATCGTAACGATGAAGCTCGCCGTGCAGCCGCTCGTGGTGTACGCCGCGGCGCTGCTGCTCGGGCTGTCGGCGCTCGACACGGCCGTGGTGGTGCTGCTCGCGGCGCTGCCGGTCGGCGCCAACGTGTACCTGATGGCGCGCCAGTTCGACGTCCTCAACGGTCCGATCGCCTCGGCCATCGTCATCACCACCGCACTCGGTGCCATCACGACGCCCATCGTGCTCGCGCTCGCCGGCGCGCCGGTGAAGTGACCGCGCCGGGGGACGATTCGCTTTTCGCGCAGCGCGATTTCGTGCTGTTCTGGTGCGCGCGCGTCGCCTCGACCGTGTCGTACCAGATGCTGAGCGTTGCCGTCGGATGGCAGATGTACGCGCTCACCGGCAGCGCGCTCGACCTCGGCCTCGTCGGCCTCGCGCAATTCCTGCCCTCGTTCGTGCTCGTTCTCGTGGTCGGGCAGGTCGCCGATCATTTCGACCGGCGCCGCACGCTGCAGGCCTCGGCGTCGCTGCAGGCGCTTGCGACGCTCGTGCTCGCGATCGGCAGCTTCACGGGCGCCATCGCGGTGCCCGGTATCTTCGCGATGGTCGTGCTGACCGGCGCGGCGCGCGCCTTCCAGCAGCCGGCGATGCAGGCGCTGCTGCCGGCGCTGGTTCCGCGAAGGCTCCTCGCGCGCGCCATCGCGGCCAATTCGTCGGCGGCGCAGGCGGCGTTCATCGCGGGCCCCGCACTGGGCGGCGTGCTCTACGTCGCCGGACCGACCCTCGCGTACGGCGTCGCCGCGGCGCTCCTCGTGGTGACCATCGTGGCGACGGCACCGATCCGCTTGCGCGAGCCTGCGGCACCGCCGGGCAAGGTCACGCTCGAGTCGGTGCTCGCCGGCATTCGCTTCATCCGCAGCCAGCCGGCCGTGCTCGGCGCCATCTCGCTCGATCTCTTCGCGGTGTTGCTCGGCGGCGCGACGGCGCTGCTGCCGATCTATGCGCGCGACATCCTGCATTCGGGACCGTGGGCGCTCGGTGTGCTGCGCGCAGGCTCGGCCGTGGGCGCACTCGCAATGGCGCTATGGCTGATGCGCTTTCCGATTCGTCATCACGCGGGACGCACCATGTTCGCGGCGGTCGCGGTGTTCGGCGTGGCGACCATCGTGTTCGGCGTGTCGCGCTCGTTCGCGCTCTCGCTGATGGCCCTGATCACGCTCGGCGCGGCGGACATGATCAGCGTCGTCGTGCGCCAGTCGCTCGTGCAGCTGCAGACGCCCGATCCGATGCGCGGCCGCGTGAGCGCGGTCAACGCGCTCTTCGTCGGCACGTCGAATCAGCTCGGCGAGTTCGAGTCGGGCGTGACGGCCGCGTGGTTCGGTGTGGTGCCGTCCGTGGTGATCGGCGGGCTCGGAACGCTCGTCATCGTCGCGCTGTGGATCCGGCTGTTCCCTTCGCTCGCGCGCGTCGATCGCCTTTGACGGGTCAATCGGCCGGATTGGGCGCACGCGCCGGCGCCAGCATGTGCGCGCGACGCCATCCGCCGTAGCGGTAATAGAGCCACATGAGCACGGCGGAAACGCCCGCGCCCACCGGAAAGCTCCACCAGATGCCGTCGGCCTGCCACGGGCCCATCAGCGCCACCGCGAGCGGCAACCGGATGAGCCACAGTGACACGAACAGCACGATCAGCGGCGGCACCGCGGCGCCGGTCGAGCGCACCACGCCGCCCAGCACCATCGAGATGCCGAAGAGCACGAACGACCATACGACGATGGCGTTGATGTGTTGCGCCAGCGCGAGCGCGTCGCTGCCGTCGGGAAGGAACAGCGAGAGCGCGGCGCGGTTGAACAGGTACAGGATCACCACGAGCGCGCCGGTCATGAGCACGTTGAAGAGCACGCCGGTCACGGCCGTGCGGCGCACGCGATCCCAGCGGCGGGCACCGACGTTCTGTGCCGCCATCGAGGAGGCCGCCATGCCGACCGCCAGCGCCGGCATCATGATGTAGTTCCAGAGCTGGAGCGCCGCGCCGTAGGCCGCCGTCGTCTGCGAGCCGAAGCGATTGACGAGGCTGATCACCGCGATCGACGCGCCCGAGAGCACGATCATCTGCAGGCCCATCGGCAGTCCCTTCACGATGAGCGCGCGCAAGAGGCGCGGATCGGGCCGCAGCAGCCGCCACTCGGCGCCGTGCAGCCACAGGAAATGGCGCGCGCGATAAAGGTGCACCAGCAGCGAGGCGAGGCTCACCACCTGCGCGATGAGCGTCGCGAGCGCCGAGCCGGCGATGCCGAGCCGGGGAATCGGTCCCGCGCCGAAGATCAGCAGCGGATTGAGCGCGATGTCGAGCAGCACCGACAGCACCAGGAAGTAGAACGGCGTCTTCGAGTCGCCCGCCCCGCGCAGCACCATCATGAGGAACGTGTAGGCGAAGAGGAACGGAATCGCCGCGAAGATGATGCGCAGGTACGCCGTGGCGTACGGCATCGCATCGGGCGGCGTCTGCATGACGGCGAGGAGCGGCTGCGTCGCGACGCCGCCGAGCGCCGCGATGATGAGCGAGCCCACGACGAAGAACGTGGCGCTCGTTCCCACCACCCGCTTGGCCTGCGCGACGTCGCGCGCGCCCACGCTCTGGCCGACCAGGATCGTCGCCGCCATTCCGACGCCGAACACCAGCGTCAGCAGGAAGAACAGGATCGTGTTCGCGTTCGACGTCGCGGTCAGGGCCGCCTCGCCCAGGTAGTGACCGACCCAGATGGAGTTGACCGAGCCGTTCAGCGACTGCAGCACGTTGCTCGCGAGGATCGGCAGCGTGAAGAAGAACAGCGTGGGCGCGATGGCGCCCTCGATCAGCGCAGTGCGGGGAGATTTCATTCGGCCGCCATCGCGGGCGCCGGCGCGTTGCCCTTCGCCGGGCGGAGCAGCATCACGAGCGGTATCATGGCCACGAAGCTTGCCACGATGAGCCAGAATGCGTGCAGCAGGCCCAGCATCTGCGCCTGCAGCGCGGCCTGTTGCGCGATCACCGCGAGGCCCGCGCCGCGCGCCTTCAGCCCGAGCGGATCGAGGTACTGCCGCACCTCGGGACGGAACGGGTCGACGTAGCCGCGCAGCGTGCTCCAGCTCGCCTGCGCGCTGCGCGTCATGTAGACGCTCACGATCGAGATTCCGATCGACGAGCCGATCGAGCGGATGAGGTTGTAGACACCGGCCGCCTCGGTGGCGAGGCCCTTCGGCAGGGTTGCGAACGCCACCGCGGACAGCGGGATGAACACGAAGCCGATGCCGAAGCCCTGCAGCAGCAGCGGAACGAGCGTCGTGCGCCCTGTGATGTCCAGGTTCAGTCCCGTCATCATCCATGCGCCGACCAGGCTCGCCGCGATGCCGGCGTAGATGAGCTTCTTGGCGCCGAAGCGGCCGAGGAGCCGCCCGACGAGCAGCATGCTCACGAGGCTGCCGATGCCGCGCGGCATCATGGCGAGGCCGGTGTCGAAGGTGGGGAACTGCAGGATGTTCTCGAACAGCAGCGGCTGCAGGAGCATGCCGCCGTACAGCGAGAGGCCCATCGCGGCGCCGACGATCGACGCCGCGGTGAAGTTGCGGTCGGCGAACAGTCGCAGGCTGAACAGCGTGTGCCGCGTCGACGTGACCGAATGCCACACGAACGCCGCGAGGCCGCCGCACAGCACGCCGATCGCGATGCGGATGTTGCGCGAGTCGAGCCAGTCCTCCTGCTGCCCGCGATCGAGCGTGTATTGCAGTCCCGCGATGAACAGAGCGAGGAACAGCAGTCCCCACCAGTCCATCCGCCGCTCGCGCGTCTCGGTGTCGGGCACGTAGCGCGCGGCGAGCAGCAGCGAGAGCGCGCCGATCGGCACGTTGATGTAGAAGTTCCAGCGCCAGTTGAGCGTCTCGGTGAGCCACCCGCCGATGGTCGGGCCGAGGATCGGCGCGACCATCACGCCCATGCCCCAGATCGCGAGCGCCTTGCCGCGCTCGTGCACGGGATACGTGTCGACCATGATGCCCTGCGACAGCGGCACCAGCGACGCGCCGAACAGGCCTTGCAACAGGCGAAACAGCACCATCTGCGTGAGCGACGTGGCAATGCCGCACAGCGCGGACGCGACGACGAATCCCGCAATGCTGACGAGCAGGTACTTGCGCCGCCCCATCCGGTCGGTGAGAAAGCCCGTCATCGGCATCAGCACCGAAGAGGCGACGATGTAGCTCGTCAGCACCCAGCTGATCTGGTCGGTGGTCGCCGACAGCTCGCCGGCCATGTGCGGCAGCGCGACGTTGACGATGGTGGTGTCGAGCACCTGGATGACCGTCGCCGCCATCACGGCGATCGACACCAGCAGGCGCGACGTCGCGGGCGGTGCGGCCGCGGACGTTTGCGTGGCTTCCATCGATTCAGCGCCGCGACACGGTCGGTGTCGAATCCGTCTCGAGGCTCACCGTGACCGTCGCCGTGGCGCCGACGCGCAGCGGAAACGCGGGATCGGGATCGTCCACGCTCACCTTGACCGGCACGCGCTGCGCAACCTTGACCCAGTTGCCCGTCGCGTTCTGCGGCGGCAGCAGCGAGAACGCCGCGCCGGTGCCGCCGGCGAGGCTCTCCACGCGGCCGTGGAACGTGTGCCCGGGATACATGTCGACGACGATCTGCGCGGGCAGGCCGGGGTGCACGCCCTCGAGCTCGGTTTCCTTGAAGTTGGCGTCGATCCAGAAGCTGTTCGCGACCACGAGCGCGAACAGCGGCGTGCCGGGCGTGACGACCGTCCCGGGCGTGAGGTCGAAGTGCGTGACCCAGCCGTCCTCGGGCGCGCGCATCACGGCGTGCTCGAGGTCGAGCTCCGCCTTCGCGAGCTCGGCTTGCGCCACGCGCACCGCCGGTGTCACGCCGCCGGTCGTCGTGCTGATCGCCGTGCGGGCCCGCGCCAGCGCCGCGCGCGCGGCGTCGACCCCGGCCTGCGCCGCGTTGACGTGCGCCTGGGCGTCGTCGAGCGTCTGCTTCGACATGAAGTTCTGCTGCACGAGCTGCTGCGTTCGCCGCAGCGTGGCTTGCGCGTTGGCGAGGTCGGCGAGCTGGCGCTGCACGTCGGCCTCGGCGGCGGCGACCTGCGACGTGTCCGCGCGCGTGCCCTGCTCCGCCTGGCGAAGCTTGCCTTCGGCCTCGGTCACTGCGGCCTCGAATGGCCGGCGGTCGACGACGAACAGCACGTCGCCCTTGTGCACCAGCTCGTTCTCGTGCACCGGGACTTCCGTGACCTGCCCCATCACCAGCGCGGCGACCTGCACGACGTGCGCGTTGACGTACGCGTCGTCGGTGCTCTGACGCGTCGCGCTGACGCGCCAGTACCACACGCCGCCGATCGCCAGGACCGCGACCACCACGATGCCGATCAGCACGCGCAGGCGCGGACGACGCACGGGCAGGAGAAGACTCATCGCGTGCTCACCGCCTCGATGCGCGCGTGCGCCTTCGCGAGCAGCGCATGCAGCTGCGCGAGCTCCTCGCGCGTGAGGCCGCCGATGATGTCGCGACGCAGTGTGCCGGCGGTCGACTCGATGCGCGCGAGCAGGCGCCGGCTCGCCGCGGTGGCGCGCACCGCCTTGCTGCGCCGGTCGCCCGGCACCGCCGCGCGCTCGACCAGGCCGTCGCGCTCCATGCGGTCGACCAGCGAGACAGTCGCGGGCGCACCGATGTCGAGACCTTCCGCGAGCTCGCGCTGCGTGAGCGCGTGGTCCGCGCGCGCGATCATCAGAAGCGCCTGCCACTGCACGCGCGTGAGGCCGAGCGGGCGCAGGCGCCGGTCGAGCTCGGCGCGCCAGGCCTTGGCGACCCGGTTCAGCAGGATTCCCAGCGTCTGCGCCTGCGGCCCCTCCGCTCCACGGTGCGCGCTCATACCATTCGAATACGATTTATTCGCATACGAACTATTATGCGGACGGCCACGCGCATGGTCAAGGGCGCGAGGGCGCGCGCGTCCCTGTGCGACAATCCCGCACCCCGTTTCCGTCCGCCGCCCCCGCCCGCTCCCCGATGCCCTCCAAGTCGACGAAGACCTCGCGCCGCAAGGCGCCTGCACGAAAGCCTCCACGCACCACCGCCGCTGGCACCGCCAAGGCCGCGCCGAAGCGCCCCTACGTGGTGCGCCGGTCCGGCATCCACGGCCGCGGCGTCTTCGCGACGCGCACGATCCGCAAGGGAACCGACATCATCGAGTACCGCGGCGAGCGCATCACCATGAAGGAAGCCGATCGCCGTCCCGACAGCGACCCGGACAACCCGTATCACACGTTCCTCTTCGAGCTCGACGACGGCCGCGTGATCGACGCCGCGGTGCGCGGCAACGCGGCGCGGTGGATCAACCATTCCTGTGCTCCGAATTGCGAGCCGTACGAGGACGACGAAGGCCGCGTCTACATCGCCGCCAAGCGGACGATCCGCAAGGGCGAGGAGCTCGCGTACGACTACCGGCTCAATGTCGAAGGGCGCATCACGCGAGAGATGCGCGAGGCCTACGCGTGCCGCTGCGGCGCGCCGCGCTGCCGCGGCACGATGCTGGGGCGCAAGACCAAGCGTTGACGGTGCGGCCGGTCAGCCGGCCCAGCCCGCCGTGCCGATCAGCGCCGCGGCGGCGAGCACCCACACCGGATTGATGCGCGTGAATGCGAGCGCCGCCGCGGCGGCCAGCGTGAGCGCGCCCGCGACCACGGTGCGATCGGCCCCGCGCGCGAGCGTATAGCCGCTCGCGAGGATCAACCCGATCGCCACGGGTGCGAGCGCGCGCGCCACGACCGCGCGCCGCGGCCATTCGCGCAGCCGATCCCACCAATGGAGCGCGCCGTAGCACAGCAGTGACGACGGCCCGCAGATGGCGATCGTCGCGACGAACGCGCCCGCCACGCCCGCGACCTTCCACCCGATCAGCGCGATGACCATCGCGTTGGGACCCGGTGCGAGCTGCGCGAGGGCGAAGAGCTCGGCGAAGTCGGCGCTGCTCATCCAGTGTTCGACGTCGACAACCACGCGATGCACTTCCGGCAGGATGGCGTTGATGCCGCCGATCGCGACCAGCGACAGCGCGGCGCATCGCCACCCGAGCTCGGCCAGCACGTGCAGCGTCTCGTTCACGGGGCCGCGTGCCACTCCCACGCGATCGCTGCGGCAACCAGGGCCGGAAGCACCCACAGCAGCGGCCATTGCAGCACGCCGATGGTGACGAACGCCGCGGCGCCCATGACGAGGCCGCGCACCGGCGGCCGCGTCTGGATCAGCAGGCGCGTCGCCGTTCCGAGGATGAGGCCCGCGCCCGCCGCGGACGCCGCCGCGATCGCGTTGCGCGCCCAGGGGCTCGTGGAGACGGACGCGTAGAACGTCGCCAGGACCAGCACGATGACGACCGGCACGAACAGGATGCCGGTGAGCGCGATCAGCGAACCCATCGGGCCCTGCGCGCGCGATCCGATGATGACCGCGAGGTTCACCACGTTCGGGCCCGGCAGCACCTGGCACATGCCGATGAGCTCCGCGAAGCCCCGGTCGGTAAGCCATCGCCGCTCGTCCACGAAGACGCGCCGGGCCCACGGCATCACGCCGCCGAATCCGAGGAGGCCGATCTTGAGCGACGCCGCGAACAGCGCCCCGCGGCTGACGTGCGCGAGGCCTTCGGCCTCCGGCAGGCCGCTCGCGTGCGCGGTCGCGCCGTCGCTCATGTCGCGTCGCCGATGAAGCGCGTGAACCGCTCGACCGGCTCGCGCTCGGTCTGGAGCGCGTTCGCCGGCTCGTCGACATCGATCTCGCCGAGCGCCATGCCGCACAGCAGGATCTCGCTGTCCGGGATCGCCAGATGGCGCCGCACGATGCGATGGAACGGCGTGAACGCGGCCTGCGGGCACGTGTCCAGGCCGAATGCGCGCGCGGCGATCATGACGTTCTCGATGAACATGCCGCAATCGAGCCAGCTGCCGAGCTCCATGTCGCGGTCGAGCGTGAAGAACAACCCGACCGGCGCGCCGAAGAATTCGAAGTTCTTCGCATGCTGGCGCGAGGTGCCGCCGCGATCGCCCTTCGCGATGCCGAGGAGCCCGTACAGATCCCAGCCGAGCTTCCTGCGTCGCGCGAGGTACGGCTCGCGCCACTGTCGGGGGTAGTACGCGTACTCCTCGCGGTGCGTGCCGTCGTTCGCGAAATGCGCCGCCACGAGCTCGCGCGACAGCGCGACCTTCGCCTCGCCGGTGCACACGCAGACCTTCCACGGCTGGCAGTTCGTGCCCGAAGGCGCGCGCGCGGCGAGTGTCAGGATCGCCTCGACCGTCGCCCGCGGAACCGGGGTGGCCTTGAAGCCGCGCACCGAGCGGCGGGTGACGAGCGCGTGCGCGACGGCAAGGCCCGCGGCGGGAACGACGTCGGGAATCGACGGCGGCTGGTACACCGCGCGATTGTACCGGCGGAGGTTACGCGCCGATTTGGGGCACAATCGCGTTCCCGCGCCGACAGGCGCCCTCCTGTGTCGCTCATGGCCCGCAAACGCGCGCCGTCGGCCGCCGGCACCACGGTGGTCGTCGAATACGAGTCCCGCGTGCTCGCCGACAATCCGCTCGGCGATCCCCACGTTCGCAAGCTTGCCGTGTGGCTGCCGGCCGGTTACGACACGGGCACCGCGCGCGGGCGCAGCGCCGGGCGCGGGCGACGCTACCCGGTGCTGTTCGACCTCGTGGGCTTCACCGGCTCGGGCCTGTCGCACCTCAACTGGCGACCGTTCGACGAGAACGTACCCGAGCGCGCCGCGCGCCTCGTGTTCGAGCGGCGCATGGGACCCGCCATCGTGGTGTTCCCCGATTGCTTCACCAGCATGGGCGGCAACCAGTACGTGAACAGCTCCGCGATCGGACGCTACGCGGACTACCTCACGCGCGAGCTCATCCCGTTCGTCGACCGCGAGTTCCGCACCCTCGCCTCGCGCGACCATCGCGGCTGCTTCGGCAAGTCGTCCGGCGGCTATGGTGCGATCATCCATGGCATGCGCTACGCGGAGCACTGGGGCGCGATCGCCGATCACTCCGGCGACGCCCTGTTCGAGTTCTGCTACTACACCGACTGGCCGCGCACGCTGAACGAGCTCGACCGCTACCGCAAGCGCGGCCGCAGCGCGGGCCGCGTCGACGTCCTGCGCGACGAGCGCGGCGCCGACAAGGGCATCGACGACGGCCGCGTGCGCCGCTTCCTCGAGCACGTCTGGAGCAAGGACAAGCTGAACGACGCGGAGGCGCATGCGCTCATGAATCTCGCGATGGCCGCGACGTACGACCCCGATCCGCGAGCGCCGCTGGGCTTCCGCCTCCCGTTCAACCTCGAGACGGGCGAGCTCATCCGGGCGCGCTGGCAGCGCTGGCAGCGCAACGACCCCGTCAATCTCGTCGCGGCGTACAAGTCGAACCTCAAGTCGCTGCGGGGCATCTATATCGACTGCGGCTGGCGCGACCAGTATCACCTGCACTACGGCGCGCGGCTCCTGTCCAAGCGTCTCGCGCAGCACCGCGTGCGGCACGTCTACGAGGAATTCGACGACAATCACTCGTCGATCGACTACCGGATGGACGTGAGCCTGCCGTTCCTGTACCGCGCCCTGCGACCCTGAAGCCTGCCCGAGGAGAACGATCATGCGATGGAGCGACATGCGGCCGAGCGAAAACGTCGAGGACCGCGGCGCCGGCGGCGGTGGCGGCTTCGGGATCGGCGGCATTCCACTGGGCGGCGGCGCGCTGCTGCTGATCGTCGTCGTGAGCCTGCTCTTCGGCGTCAATCCGCTGGAGATCCTCGGCCTGATGTCGGGCAACGAGCCGGCCGTGCAGCAGCAGGCCGCCCCCGCTAACGGGACGACGGCGCAGGACCCGCGGCGCGACTTCGTGTCGCGCGTGCTGGGCGACACCGAGGACGTCTGGGGCGGCATCTTCCAATCCATGGGCAAGCGCTACACGCCCCCGCGCCTGGTGCTGTTCCGGGATGCGACGCAATCCGCGTGCGGCGTCGCGCGAACCGCCGTCGGTCCCTTCTACTGCCCCGGTGACCGCGAGGTCTATCTCGACACCGCGTTCTTCGACGAGCTTCGCACGCGGTTCGGCGCGCCCGGCGACTTCGCCGCGGCGTACGTGATCGCGCACGAGGTCGGGCACCACGTCCAGAACCTCATGGGCACGATGCAGCAATTCGACGCGCGCGCGAGCCAGCTCGACACGCGCGGGCGCAACGCCCTGTCGGTGCGCCTGGAGCTGCAGGCAGACTGCTACGCCGGCGTGTGGGGCGCGGCGGCGCGCAAGCGCGGTCTCATCGACGCGAGCGACGTGGAGGCCGGCATCAATGCTGCGCAGGCCGTGGGCGACGACCGCATCATGCGACGCACCCAGGGCGTGGTGGTGCCCGACGCCTTCACGCACGGCACCGCGGAGCAGCGCGCCAAATGGTTCAGGACCGGCCTCGCGTCGGGCGACCCGCGCAGCTGCGACACCTTTTCGGGGTGATCGCCGGCCGCGCTGCCGGTTCGCCCACGGTAACGTACCGCCCGTCGCGTACCGCGACCGCCCTGCGTCGCATGCCGCGAGCGTTCTTGCGGGCGCTCGCCGGGCTGCCTATGATGCAACCGAAAGGAGGGAGGCATCATGAAGGCACTCATGGCAGGCATGGTGATCGTCGCGGCGGGATTCCTGGCCGGCTGCGCCCCGCAACCTCTGACGAAGGCGGACGTCGACGGCAAGATCGTCTGCAACTCGGACCGCATGTACGAGGTCGAGCAGCGCGCGCGGCACGAGGGCATCCAGGTGCAGTGGGTGAACTGCCCGCACGCTGTACTGCGCGCGACCTGACGCGGTTAGCGCCGCGTTAAAATGGTGCTCCTGACTTTTCGGGAGCACCTACATGCGGTTCAACGTCCTGTTTGCACTGCTGGCGCTGTCGGCCGGCACGACGGCATTCGCGCAGTCGACCACGGCGCCCGCGCCGGCGACGGGCGCGGCTGCGCCCTCGGGCGATCTTCCGAAGCACAGCTGCCAGAGCCCGGGGCCCTTCCCGAGCGAGGCGACTTCCACCGACCGGACGCTGTCGCAGTACAGCAAGCAGTACAAGGAATACACGGACTGCCTGCGCAAGTTCGCGCTCGACCAGCAGAAGCTCGCCGAGCCGCACATGAAGGCGGCCAACGAAGCCGCCAACGAGTACAACACCGCCGTCAAGGCCTACAACGACGAGATCGAGAAGCGGAAGAAGGACTAGTCCGCGTCAGCGCGGAACGCCGCGCGACACCGCGACGACGCGCCCGTCGGCGCACGTGAACGTGAGCCGTACGGGCAGCCCGCCCGGCACGGGATCGTAGATGTAGCGCACCCCGTCCGCGCCCGCCGTGAGCTCGATGTTCTGCTGGCTCGCGGCGGGACCGAGCTCGGCGACGACTTCGTCGCACTTGCGATCGACCGCCACGCGACTGCGCACCGAATCGGCGTTCTCCGCACCCGGCGACGCGGCGAGGCCGCGCGGCTGAGTGGCCGGCGAGGCCGCCGTGCCGCGCGCGGGCGCGGCCGGTGCGGCCCCTGCAACGCGGGGCTCGGTATGCTGCCACGCGACGATGTTGCCCGTGAAGCCGATACGCGTCGTCCCGGCGGGAAGCTCGTAGCTCCACACCTCGGTTGCGGCATCGCTCGGCGTGCCGGCCCGGATCGCGGTGGGCACGCCGAGCGCCTGCTGGACCCAGCGCTTCGGCATGCCCTTGATGACGTCGTGGCGCGTCGCCGCCGCACGCCAGGCTGCCTCGATCTCCGGCGACTCGCGAACCTCGACGCTCTGCTCGGGCAGCACGACGGCTCCGCCGCGCTCGCCGGCAGTGCACGGCGACTCCTGGTAAGTGATGCGGCCGGCGCCGTCGACGCACTTGAAGACTTCCGCGCACGCGACGGCGGGCACGAGCGTCATCGTGACGGCGAGCACAGTGAGCGGGAAACGAAAAGCCATGCCTCATCATACGCACGGGGGACGCTGCGAACGGCGCAAGCAGACGATCGGTGCCGTATGATGCTTCGCCAGAAACCATGGCTGCCCTGCCTCCCGACGCGGCGAGCGCGCGCCACGCGGACCTCGAGCACACGGCGCACGCGATCGCCGGCGTGCTGCTGGAAGGCTTCGATCGCCACTACGCGATCTTTCGCGATTGCGCGCGCACGGCCAAGCGGCATTTCGAGAGCGGCAACTGGCTCGCGATCGCGCACGCGGCCGGAGACCGCATCGACTTCTACGACCGGCGCGTCAAGGAGACGGTCGAGGAGCTGACGCGCACCTTCGGTGTCTCGGGCGGCGGCCCCCATGCGGACGCGCTGTGGTCGCTCGTGAAGCGGCATTTCATCGGCCTGATCGTCGATCACCGCCAGCCCGAATGCGCGGAGACGTTCTTCAACACGGTCTCGTGCCGGATGCTGCACCGCTCGTACTACAACAACCGCTTCCTGTTCGTGCGGCCCGCGATCTCGACCGACTATCTCGACGCCGCCACGCCCTCGTATCGCAGCTACTATCCGGCGCGCAAGGGCCTCCGCGCGACGCTGATCGACGTCGTGCTCGACTTCCGCCTGGACAGCCGCTTCGCCGACTTCCGGCGCGACCTGCGCAATGTGCTCGGCGCCGTTCGTCGGCGCCTGCCGCGTCCATTCGTTCCCGATGCGAACTTCCAGATCCAGGTTCTCGGCAACCTGTTCTTTCGCAACCAGACCGCGTACGGCGTGGGCCGCATCGTCAACGGCACCCACGCGTGGCCGTTCGTGCTCGCGCTGAAGCACGACGCGGAGGGCCGGCTGTACGTCGACGCGCTGCTCACGGACGCGACCGAGCTCGCGCTCCTGTTCTCGGCGAACCGCGCGTATTTCCTGGTCGACATGGAAGTGCCCTCGGCATACATCGCGTTCCTGCGCAGCATCGTGCCCGATCGCACGGCCGCGGAGCTCTACACCATGGTCGGCCTCCAGAAGCAGGGCAAGACGCTCTTCTTTCGCGACTTCCTGCATCACCTCCAGCATTCGACCGACGCGTTCGTCACCGCGCCCGGCATTCCGGGGCTGGTGATGAGCGTGTTCACGCTCCCGTCCTATCCGTACGTGTTCAAGGTCATCCGCGACGACATCGCGCCGTCCAAGGACACGACGCGCGAACGGGTGAAGGACAAGTACGCGCTGGTGAAGCACCACGACCGCGCGGGCCGCATGACCGACGTCTTCGAATATTCCGACGTCGCGTTTCCGCTCGAGCGCTTCACGCATGCCCTGCTGCGCGAGCTGACGGCGCTCGCGCCGTCGCAGATCGATCGCGAAGGCGATCGCCTCGTGGTGAAGCATCTCTACATCGAGCGGCGTCTCACGCCGCTCAACCTGTTCCTTCCTCAGGTCGACGAAGAGGCGGCGCGCCGCGCGATGCACGACTACGGCGACGCGCTGCGCGAGCTGGCCGCGGTGAACATCTTCGCCGGCGACCTGCTGTTCAAGAACTTCGGCGTCACGCGCTTCGGTCGCATCGTGTTCTACGACTACGACGAGATCGAGTACCTCACCGACTGCCGTTTTCGGGCGATCCCCGCCGCGCCGCCGGGCTTCGACGACACGTCCGGCGAGCCGTGGTATCCGGTCGCGCCGCACGACGTGTTTCCGGAGGAGTTCGCGACGTTCCTGCTCACCGACGAACGCTTGCGCAAAGCTTTCATCGAGCGGCACGGGGACCTCCTTACCGCGCAGTGGTGGCAGTCCGTGGCGCAGGCGAACGCCGACGGCCGCGCGCGGGAGGTGCTTTCGTATCCCGACGCGGTTCGCTTTCGACGCACCGCAGCGTAAGCGTCGGCGCGCTTTACGGTTGCGCCGGTCCGTCCGACGGACGGGGCCACGATAGGGCTTGCCGGCCTCGCACGCGGGCAGCGCGTGCGAGATACTGCGCGCCATCCATAACAACGGGCGCACGCGGTCGTCCCAGGCGTGCGCAATGCAGTACTTTGGCGGGGAGACGTTCGGTGTACCTGAGCGCACTGGACCTGTATCGCATCGGCCCCGGTCCGTCCTCGTCGCGAACGGTCGGACCGCAACGCGCGGCGCTGCGCTTCGTGCACGAGCTCGCGGCGGACGGCGTCATCGCGCGCACCGCGCGGGTCGACGTGCATCTCTTCGGAACGCTCGCACTGACCGGACGCGAATCGGCCACCGACGCGGCGGTGGTTGCCGGCCTGTGCGGCGAATCGCCCGAGCGCAGCGACGCGCGGTCGCTGCGCTCGCGCATGCGTCGCGTCGAAGGCGACGGGCTCGCGCTCGGCGGCGCGCATCGCATCGACTTCGAGCCGACGCGCAACGTGCGGTTCCATATGGGCCAGGCGCTCGCCTACGACGGCAACGCGTTGCGCTTCGATGCGTTCGACCCGGCCGGCGCGGAGCTCGCCTCGCGCGTGTACTTCACGAGCGGCAGCGGCGAGGTGCTCGACGAAGCCGAAGCGGCGACGGGTCGCGTCGGCGCACGCGTCGCTTATCCGTTCGATTCGGCCGAGACGCTGCTCGCGAGCTGCCGCTCGTACGGCAAGAAGGTCACCGACCTCGTGCGCGCGAACGAGTGCGCCTTCCGCAGCCCCGACGAAGTGCGCCAGGGCCTGTTGCACGTCGCGCGCGCCATGCGCGCGTCGATCGAGCGCGGCCTCGCCACGCGGGGCCATCTGCCCGGCTCGCTCATGGAGCGCCGTGCGTGCGGCCAGGCACAGGCGCTGGCGGCGATCGACGCCAAGCCGCGCGAGCGCTGCGCCGTGTACGCCACGGCGGTGGCCGAGGAAAACGCGGCCGGCGGCTGCGTGGTCGCGGCACCGACGCATGGCGCGGCCGGGGTCGTCGCCGCGCTGCTCGAGCACTGGCGTTCCACCGAAACCATGCCCACCGACGCACGCGCGGCCGACTTCCTGCTCGCAGGTGCCGCCGTGGCGCAGGCGATCCAGGGCGGCGGCCTGCGCCAGGCCGGCTGTCAGAGCGCCGTCGGGCTCGGCGCCGCCATGGCAGCGGGCGGCTACACCGGTGCGCTGGGCGGAAGCGCGCCGCAGATACTCTTCGCCGCCGAGCGCGCGCTCGAGGCGCATTGGGGCCTCGCCTGCGATTCGTCGGCGGGCCTCGTGCAGCATCCCTGCATCGCGCGCAACGCGGCGGCCGCGGCATGCGCGCTCGACGCCGCGCATCTGGCGTTGCGACAACCTTCGCCGCGTATCGCGCTCGACGGGCTCGTGCGCTCGATGGTCGAGACGGCCCGCGGCATGGCGGGACGCTACAAGCACGATTCACTCGCCGGGATCGCCGCGAACGTCGCCGATTGTTGAGTCGGTGCTAAAGTCGCGCGCATCCCATCCGGAGCGCGCCGCATGCCGATTCGCCGCATCATCGCGTCCGCCGCCGTCGCGGCGGCGCTCGCCGCCTGCCAGAGCGGCCCTTCCAAGGAAGAGCTCGAGGCCGCCAAGAACACCGTCGACTGCCGCCACGGCGACGAGCGCATCATCGTGCGCTTCGAGGAAGGCGAAGCCCGCCTCCTGCTCGGCGATGCGACGCGCGTGGTGCTCTACCAGGTGTCCGCGCCCGCGGGGCTGCGCTACACCAACGGCCTCATGGAGCTGCGCGGCAAGGGCATGGATCTCACGTTGATCCGCGACGGCAATCCCACCGCGCTGACCTGCAAGCCGTACGAGATTCCGAAGAAGGACTAGGCGGCGCTTCAGGCGTGCCGCTTGACGTCGACGTACATCCACACCTGCGAGCGGATCGGATGCGGGACGTAGTTGCCGACCCACGGATGCCGCAGGCTGTCCTCGAGCACGTGATACGTCATGCGGAACGGCGCGTAGGCGATCACGAGCTGCGTCATGCGGTCGAAGAGCTTGGTGCGCGCCGGGCCGTCGGGTAGCGCGCGCGCTTCCTCGAAGAGCTTGTTGTATTCGGGGAGATCGAACAGCGACTCGTTCGCCTGGTAGGCATTGGGCCCGTACAGCAGCTGCATGAAGTTCTCCGCGTCCGGGTAGTCGGCATTCCAGCCGTCGCCGCGCATGGGGATCTTGCCGAGGCGCGCCATCTTGCGCAGCTCCGGCACGCGGTCCTTCTTGAACACCATGCGCAACCCGATCGCCTTCATGTTGCGTTCCCACAGCTCGTCGCCCTGTCGCGCCGCGGAGTTCGGCGTCGACCAGCGCTCGAGGGTGAGCGGCTTGCCGTCGGGCGCCTCGCGATAGCCGTCGCCGTCGCGATCCTTGTAGCCGAACTTGTCGAGCAGCGCGCGCGCCGCCACGGGATCGTAGACCTGCGCGTCGGTCTTGAGCGCGGGATCGTAGCCGGCGATGTCGGGCGGGATCGGTCCCTTGGCCGGCGTCGCGCGCCCCTTGAGCAGCACGCGGATCGCCTCGTCGTTGTTGTAGCCCATGCCGATGGCGCGGCGCAGCGCGATCTTCTCGGGCGTGTACCCGCCCACCACCGGGTCCTTCATGTTGAAGTACGTCCACCACGTGTTCGGCCGCAGCAGCACGTCGTGCACGATGCCCTTCGCCGCGAGCGCGGGAAGGATCCCGCCGTTGGCGTCGAGCGCCTGCTCGGTGAACTCGATCGGCAGGATGTCGAGGAGGTCGATCTCGCGGTTCATGAAGGCCAGGAACCGTGCCTGTCCTTCCTCGATGACGCTGATCTCGATGCGCCCGGCGATCGGAAGCGCGCGTCCCTTGAGCGCAGCGGCGGCCGGCTGCGACGTCGCGGGGATGGGACCCGCCGGTGTGTACGTCATGGGGCGGAAGTCCGGGTTGGCCTCGAGCACGATGCGCGTGCTGCGCCGGTACTCGCCGAGCTTGTACGGCCCGGTGCCCACCGGATGCGCGCCGATGTCGTTGCCGTACGCCTCGACCACTTCGCGCGCCTGAGCCGCCATGTTCGGCACCGCGAGCGCGTACGGAAAGCGAAGGTCGGGCGACTTGAGATGGATGCGCAGCGTGTACCGGTCGACGACTTCCAGCCCGGGCAGGGGTGCGTCGTAGTCGAAGCGGCCCGTCTCCTGTGCCTTCGCGCGGGCTTCGTCCCCGCCCGCGAGCTTGCCGTCCAGCAACCAGAGCCACGGCGACTTGACCGCCGGATCGAGGATGCGCTCGAACCCGTAGGCGAAGTCGGCGGCCGTGAGCTCGCGACGCTTGCCCTTGAACGCAGGATCGGGCGTGAAGTAGATGCCCTTCTTCACGCGGCAGATGTAGGTGCGTCCGCCGTCGGCGACCTCGGGCAGCGCCTCAAGGGCTCGAGGGACGAGCTTCACCGGGCGCGCGAGGTAATCGTAGTCGAGCATCGCGTCGAAGACGTTGGCGATGATGCCGTCCGACGCGGCGTCGGACGCGAACGCCGGGTCGAAGCTCGTCTCGGCAATCGAGAACGCGACGTGCAGGACCTTGGCCGGGTCGGCCGCCGTGGCGAGCGGCGCGACGGGCGCCAGCGCGAGCGCGGCGACGCATGCGAGGAGGCGCCGTGCGCGCCGGAGTACATGCACCATGGAAGGCCGCGCCTGAAGGGATATCCCTATAATCCTAGCATCGCAGCACACACCACCGGAGAGGCATGATGGGCAAGGGAGACACGCGCACGCGGCGCGGCAAGACCAATAACGGCAGCTACGGCAAGAAGCGGCCGCACAAGATCAAGAAGGCGAAGAAGACCCGCCGCTGATCGGCGGGCGCGGAGGCCGCGATGGAAATGAAGCGTTTGTCCGGCGGCAACCTGCGCGCGGCCGGCTACGACGAGCGCAACCGCAAGCTCGTCGTCGAGCTCACGTCCGGCACGTTCGAGTACGCCGGCGTCACGTCGGACGTCTGGCGCCGCTTCTCCAGCGCGTCGTCGCCCTGGAGCTTCTTCCGCGACAACATCGAGGAAGAGTACGCGGCGAAGCGCGTGCGCTGACCACGCAGTCGAGGCACGGCGCGAAGCGCCGTGCCTCGATGAGGTCTGGCGTTCGGATTGCGCTGACGCGCAATCCGAATCGCCCCTGATCGCCCGGTGTTTACTGAATCGTCAGCTTGCGCCCCGCCACGGCGGGCCTCTTCGCGAGCTTCAGCTCCAGCACGCCGTTCTCGTACTTCGCCTCGCTCGCCGTCTCGTCGAGCTCGACCGGCAGCGTGAAGCTGCGGTAGACCGCGCCGTAGTAGCGCTCGGTGCGCAGCACGCGATCGCCTTCCTTGACCTCGCCGTTGCGCTTCACTTCGGCCGAGATCGTCACCTGGTTGCCTTCGATCGCGACCTGGATGTCGTCCTTCTTCACGCCGGGAATTTCGGCGTGGACCGTGTAGCCCTTGTCGCTCTCGGCGACGTCGAGCTTGATTGCCGCGGGCGCCGCGCGCTCGTTCGACCGGACCGGTCGGAAGAAGCCGCGGAACAGGTCTTCGACGCCGACGTCGGCGAACGGATCGTACAGTTGCAGACTGGCCATGAGGGTCTCCTTGTCGGTTGTGCTGGAAACGGGTCGGACCGCACGCGCCCGGCGGGCATCGCCGGTCGACCCTGCATGGCCAATCTGCGGTTGCCCGCGGCGGGTTCAAGTCCCCTGCGCGATACGTCTCGCACGCTGGTCGCGCAAGCGTGCCGACTGTCCCATAATGGGTCCATGAGCGATCCGGACCCCGACCTCGGCCCCGCGGCCCGCGCCGCGCTTGCCCAGGCCCTGACGCAACGGCAGCGCGAGCTTCGCTCGGAGATCGAGAAGCAGCTGCGCACCCAGGACGACCCCGACCTCGTCGGCATGCGCAACCGCCTCGAGGACACCGACGACTGGGCGGTCGCCGACATGATGGCCCACCAGGACATCGCGATCGTGTCGCGCGACCTGCACGAGCTCGCCGAGGTGGAGGCGGCGCTCGCGCGGCTGGCCGACGGCACCTACGGGGAATGCATGGACTGCGGCCAGGCGATCCCGGGGCCCCGGCTCACCGCCTATCCGACGGCGCGCCGGTGCGTGGCCTGCCAGGAGATCGCCGAGAGCCAGCGCAGGCGCACCGGCCCGTAGACCGCTAGCGCCGCCGGCGCCCCGGCGACGCCCCTGCGCCCTTGCGGTAGCGCGCGAGCCACGCGAAGAACTCGCCGTACCACAGGCGCGAGTTCTGCGGCTTCAGGATCCAGTGGTTCTCGTCCGGGAAGTACACGAGGCGCGACGGCACGTCCTTCGCCTTGAGCGAGTCGTAGTACTGCAGCGCCTGCGTCGCCGGCACGCGATAGTCGAGCTCGCCGTGCACGACGAGCGTCGGCGTCTTCGCGTTCTTCACGTAATGATGCGGCGACTGGCGCATCACGCGCGGCTCGTCGTCCCAGTGGTACGCCCCCAGCTCCTTGGCGAAGAACTTGTAGCCGTCCGTGGCCATCATGCTGACCCAGTCGTAGCAGCCCGCATGGCACACGTACGCGCGATAGCGGTCGGTGTGGCCGTTCATGTACGCGACCATGTAGCCGCCGTAGCTGCCGCCGGTCGCGAACAGTCGCGCGCGATCGATGTAGCCTTGCCGCAGCAGGTGATCCGTGCCGGCCTCGATGTCGGCCATCTCCCGCTCGCCGTACTGGCGGGTGATGCTCTCGAGGAACTTCTGGCCGAAGCTCGACGAGCCGTGATAGTTGACGCACGCCACCACGTAGCCCTGCCCCGCGAACACCTGCGTGTTCCAGCGGAAGTGCCAGCCGTCCTGGTGCGCCGCGTGCGGGCCGCCGTGGATGCTGTGCATCAGCGGCCACTTGCGCGACGCGTCGAAGTTGGGCGGGTACGTCACGAACATCTGCACGGGCTCGCCGCGAAATCCCTTGACCGTGAATTCGCGCACCGCGCCGATGGCGTGACGCGACATGACGGCGCGGTTGAGCGACTCGATCGAGCGCTCGTCGCTCCCGTCGCCGCGCGCGGCAAAGAGCGCGGGCGGATGCGTCGCCGTCGATCGCGTGTAAGCGAGCACGTCGCCGGCGGCCGACGCCGCGTACCCCGACACGGAGCCCCCGGGCACGATCTGCGCCGGCATGGCGGCGTCGAGACCGAGCCGCCAGATGCCGACGCGCCCGCGATCCTCGGCCATGAAGGTGAGCGCGCGCGAATCGGCGGTGAACGTGACGTGCGACACGCCGCGATCGAAGCCGCGCGCCGGCTTGGTGATGCGGCCGGTGCGCCGCTCGTACAGCGACACGTGACCCTGGTCGTTGAACGCGCGGTTGGTGTCGTACGACAGGAATGCGATGTACCGTCCGTCCGGCGAGTACACCGGATTGGCGTCGGACAGCCCGGTCGCCTCGGTCAGGACGCGCTTGCGGCCGCTCGCGACGTCGATCGTGACGATGTCGAGCTGATGCATCATGCCGGGCTCGGACGCGCGGTCCACCTGCAGCGCGATCTGGCGCCCGTCGGGCGCGATGTCGAAGTCGACGACCCCGGGATCCCAGGGCGGCAGCGAGAAGCCCGTCCCCGCGCACAGATCGCGCGTTCGACCGCCGGGGAGCTCGCACATGAACACGTGCGGCTCGCGTCCGTCGGTGAGCCAATGGTCCCAGTAACGGAATTCGCTGCGCTCGGTGATGTGCGCCTTCACCTTCGCGTCCTTGCGCTCCTTGGTGCGCTTCGCCTGTGCGGCGTCGTTGCGAAGATCGGGCCACACCCACGACACGAAGGCGAGGCGGCGGCCGTCGGGGAACCACTTCACCGCGCTCGCGCCCGTGGCGAGCGACGTGACGCGCTGCGCTTCGCCGCCATCGGATGCGATCACGTACACCTGGGGCTCGGCGTCGTCCTTGCGCTTCGCGGTGAAGGCGATGAAGCGGCCGTCGGGAGACCAGCGCGGGTCGCTGTCCTTGTCGCCGGCGGTGAGACGGCGCGTCTTCACCTTGATCCCGCCTTCCGCGCCGAGGCCCGTGGGAAACAGCCACAGCTCCGTCGTGCCGTCGTTCTTCTCCATGTCGTACGTCGTGACCGGCGCGCACACGAGGCGTCCGTCGGGCGAGATGGTCGGAACGCCGATGCGCTTGATGGCCCACAGCGCTTCGACGTCCAACGGCGGTTTGCGAATCGTGCGCGAAGCGCGGCGTACGGCCATGTCGATGGAAGCCTTCCGCTAGAATGGAGCCGCGATTGTACTGACAACAAGGATCGATTCCTCTGCCATGAACTATCGACGCCTCGGACGTGCAGGCCTGAAGGTGAGCGAGCTGTCGTTCGGCTCCTGGGTGACATACGGCAACCAGATGGGCGAGTCGATCGCGCGCGAGTGCATGGCCGCCGCATTCGACGCGGGCGTGAACTTCTTCGACAACGCCGAGGTGTACGCCAAGGGCCAGTCGGAGAGCATCATGGGCGACGCGCTGCGCAAGCTGGGCTGGCGCCGGTCCTCGTACATCGTGTCGACCAAGTTCTACTGGGGGCTCAACGACGGCCCCAACGAGAAGAACACGCTGAATCGCAAATACCTGATGCAGGCCATCGACGGCTCGCTGGCGCGACTCGGCCTCGATTACGTCGACCTCGTCTACTGCCACCGTCCCGATCCGGACACGCCCATCGAGGAGACGGTCCGTGCGATGCACGACATCGTGAGCGCGGGCAAGGCGGTGTACTGGGGCACGTCGGAATGGAGCGCGGGCGAGATCGCAACCGCCTACGAGATCGCCGAGCGCCATCATCTGCACAAGCCGACGGTGGAGCAGCCTCAGTACAACCTTTTCCATCGCGACCGCGTGGAAAAGGAATACGCGCGCCTCTACCAGGACTACGGCCTCGGCACGACCACGTGGAGCCCGCTTGCATCGGGACTGCTCACCGGCAAGTACAACGAGGGCATTCCCCAGGATTCGCGCGCGACGCTCAAGGGCTACGAGTGGCTGTCCGAGCGTTTGCAGGATCCGGACAAGATCCGCCGTGTGCGCGCGCTCGTGCCGGTCGCGCGAGAGCTCGGCTGCACGCTCGCGCAGCTGGCGCTCGCCTGGTGCCTGAAGAACCCGCACGTCTCATCGGTCATCACCGGCGCGAGCCGGCCGGCGCAGGTGGTGGAAAACATGAAGGCCCTCGACGTGGTGCCGAAGCTCACCGCCGAGGTCATGGCGCGCATCGAGGCCATCGCCTCCGCGTGATCACGCTCGTCGGCGGAATTCCGTGCCGGCGCGACGAGTCGAACCGCTGGCAGTAGAATCGAGGGGCGAGCCCGCAGCGCCATCCCACCGCCGCATGAATCCGCTCGAATCCTGGACCGAGGAGCAGCGCTCGGCCTTCCTCTACCGCGCGTGCGCCGAAGCCGAGAGCGGCACGGTGCGGGCGGAGCTGTTCAAGCGTCTCGCCGGCGAGGCCGAGGCGCAGGCCGCGATCTGGCGCGCGCAGCTCACCGCCCGGGGCCATCCCGCGCCGGGCCCCTTCATACCTGACACGCGCACGCGGCTGGTGGCACGCATGGTGCGCTGGCTGGGTCCGCGCCGGCTGCGCAACGTGCTCTCCGCGATGAAGGTGCGGGGAATGGCGGTCTACGGCACCGCGATCGTACGCGAGGTCGGCCACGCAACGCCGCTGAAGGTCGGCGTGGTCGAGCACCGGCACCGCGGGCTCGGTGGCGGCGGCAACCTGCGCGCCGCCGTGTTCGGCGTCAACGACGGCCTCGTGTCGAATGCGAGCCTCATTCTCGGCGTCGCGGGCGCGAGCAGCGATCCGCACGTCGTCATGCTGACCGGCGTCGCGGGCATGGCCGCCGGTGCTTTCGCCATGGCCGCCGGCGAATACGTGTCGGTGCAATCGCAGCGCGAGCTGTACGAATACCAGATCGGCCTCGAGCGCGACGAGCTGAAGCAATATCCCGAGGCCGAGGCCCAGGAGCTCGCGCTGATCTACGCCGCGAAGGGGCTGCCGGCGAAGGAAGCCGACAAGCTCGCGCAGCGGCTCGTGGCCGACCCTGAGCATGCGCTCGACACGCTCGCGCGCGAGGAGCTCGGGCTCAATCCCGGCGAGCTCGGCTCCCCGTTCGGCGCGGCGGCGAGCTCGTTCGTCTCGTTCGGGCTCGGGGCGCTGATTCCGCTCGCGCCGTGGCTCCTCGCGCGGACCTCGACGCAGGCGTTCACGCTGGCCATCACCATCCCCGCCGTGGCGCTCTTCGTCGTCGGCGCGACGCTGTCGCTCTTCACCGGACGCAACGCGCTCTGGTCGGGCCTGCGCATGCTGGCGCTCGGCGCCATCGCGGGCGGCGTGACCTACGGCATCGGTCACCTGCTCGGCGTCGCCAGCGGTTGACCACGCGCTCGCGTCGCGCGGCGCTCGTGCTCGCGCCCGGGCGCGACCGATCCGTTCGCGCGCGTCATCCCTGGATCTTTTCGGGCGCCGTCGCACGCGTCGAAGGCGACCCTTCCGCCGGCGGACTGGTGGAAGTGCGCAGCCACGAGGATGAAGCGCTCGGCTGCGCGGCCTATTCGCCGCGCTCGCAGATCCGCGCGCGCATGTGGACCTTCGATCCGAACGAGCGCGTCGACGCCGGCTTCATCGAGCGGCGGGTGGCCGCGGCCTGCGCGGCACGCGAAGCGTTGCGCGACGACGACCACACCGCGGCGCGCCTCGTGCACGCCGAGTCCGACGGTCTTCCCGGCGTGATCGCCGATCGTTACGGCGATACCGTCGTCGTGCAGCTCTCCTCGGCCGGCGCGGAAGCCTGGCGCGACGCCATCGTGACCGCGCTGGCGCGGCAACCCGACGTCGCCTGCCTCTACGAGCGGTCGGACGCCGAGGTGCGCGCGCTCGAGGGACTCGAGGCGCGTACCGGCGTTCTGCGCGGCCACGTGCCGCGGCCGCTCCTGATCCGTGAAGGCGGGCTGGTCCATCAAGTGGACATCGTCGGCGGTCAGAAGACCGGCTTCTACCTCGACCAGCGCGACAACCGCGCGCGCGTTCGTGCGCATTCGCGCGGGCGCCGCGTGCTGAACGCGTTCTGCTACACCGGCGGCTTCACGCTCGCCGCGCTCGCGGGGGGCGCCGGATCCGTCCTGTCGATCGATTCGGCAGGCGACGCGCTCGCGATGGCGCGCGACAACGTCGCTGCCAATCCTGCGCTCGACGCGTCGCGCGCCGAGTGGCGTGAAGCGGATGTCTTTACCGATCTGCGGCGGCTGCGCAACGAAGGCGCGCGTTTCGACCTCATCGTGCTCGACCCGCCCAAGTTCGCGCCGACCGCCGCGCATGCAGCGCGCGCCGCGCGCGCCTACAAGGACATCAACCTGCTCGCGCTGAAGCTTCTCGAGCGCGACGGCCTGCTCGCGACGTTCTCGTGCTCGGGCGGCATCTCGATCGATCTCTTCCAGAAGATCGTCGCGGGCGCGGCGCTCGACGCGGACGCGGACGCCTCCATCCTCGCCCGTCTCGGCGCGAGCGCGGACCATCCGGTGGCGCTCGCGTTTCCCGAGGGCGAGTATCTGAAAGGGCTGTGGCTGCGCAAGGCGTAGCTCCGCGCGGCGCACGACTACGGAGCACGGGGGGCGGCGCCCACGAACCGCGCGTGCCGAGCCGGCGTGACGGCGAGCGCTCTGGAAACGGCAATGCGACGCAGGCCGGTCGCGCCTCGACGTTGCGGCGCGCCGAGCAGCGCCGCCTACGGCTCGTCGGCGATTTCCCAATCCTCGGCGCTCGCGCCTGCGAGCGCCCGCACGCGCGACTCGTCGCTCGCGAACTCCGCCGCGCTTCCGTCGTACACGACACGCCCGTCGTCGAGCACGTATGCGCGATCGGCGATCTCGACCGCCGCGCGAACGTTCTGCTCGACCAGGAGAACCGAGATCCCTTCGCGGCGCATGTCGGCCACGACGCGGAAAACGCCTTGCACAATCAGCGGCGCGAGCCCCTGCGACGGCTCGTCGAGCAGCAGCAGGCGCGGATTGAGCAGCAGCGCGCGCGCGATCGCGAGCATCTCCTGCTCGCCGCCGGAAAGCTGACGTCCCTTGCTCGACTGGCGCTCGGCGAGGCGCGGGAAGAGGTCGTACACGCGCGCGACCGTCCATGGTCCCGGCCGCTCCGCCGGTACTTTCAAATTCTCGTCGACGGTCAGATTGGCGAAGATGCGCCGCCCTTCGGGCACGAATCCGACCCCGAGCCCGGCGATGCGATACGGCGGCCATCCGGTCGCCTCCTGCCCGAATATCCGCACGTGGCCTTGCCGAGGCGGCGTCAAGCCCATCACGCTTCGCAGCGTCGTCGACTTGCCGGCACCGTTGCGCCCGAGCAGCGTGACGATCTCGCCCTCGCCGACGTTGAGCGTCACGCCGTGAAGGATGTGGCTCTTGCCGTAGAAGGTGTGCAGCCCGACGGCTTCGAGTGCCAGCGCCATGGTCATGCCGCCTTGCCGAGATACGCGGCCTGGACCTTGTCGTTCGCGGCGATGTCGGCCGGCGTGCCCTCGGCCAGCACGGCGCCCTCGGCCAGCACCATGATGCGCTCCGCAAGATGGAAGATGACTCGCATGTCGTGCTCGATCAGCACGATCGACAGGCGCTGGTCCCGGTGCAGCTTGCGGATGAGGCGCGTGATGTCGTAGGTCTCCTGGTCGCCCATGCCGGCGGTCGGCTCGTCCAGCAGCAGCAGTCGCGGCTTGAGCGCGAGCGCCATCATGATCTCGGTCGCGCGCTGGTCGCCGTGCGAGAGCTCGCCCACGAGCCGATCCGCCTTGGCCGCGAGATTGCCCATCGCGAGGAGCTCCATGACGCGCGCCTCGATCGTCTCGCGGCGCGCAGGCGCGAGCCACGGCATGAGGCGCATGCCTGCCGCGATCTCGACCGGCACGCGCAGGTTTTCGCGCACCGTGAGCTCGGGGAAGATCTCGGTGATCTGGAACGTGCGCGCCATGCCCATCGCGACGCGCTCGGCCGGCGTGAGCTGCGTGACATCGCGGCCGTCGAACAGGATTTGCCCGGCGGTGGGTGGGAACAGCCCGCTGATCATGTTGAAGAACGTGGTCTTGCCGGCGCCGTTGGGGCCGATCACCGCGCGCAGTTCGCCGGGCTCGACGGCGAGCGACACGTGATCGACGGCGACCAGGCTGCCGAAATGTCGCGACACGTCCTTCACCTCGAGCAGGCTCATGCCGACAACCTCCGCCGGATGATCCCGAGAACGCCGCGCGGGAAGAACAGAACGACCAGCACGAATACGAGCCCGACGAAGGACATCCAGTTCTCGGTCTGGCTCGACACGTAGTCCTGCAGCACGACGAACACCGCGGCGCCGACGAGCGGACCCCAGAACGAGCGCATGCCGCCGAGCACCGCCATGATGACGAAGTTGCCGGACTGGTCCCAGCGCAGCGCGCGCGGGTCGATGAAGTTGTTGAGCAGCGCGTAGAGCGTTCCCGCGACGCTCACGAAGAAGCACGAGATCACGAACGACAGCCACAGGTGCTGCTCGATCGGGATGCCGAGGAACTCCGAGCGGCGCTCGTTCTCGCGGATCGCGATCAGCGTGCGTCCGAACGGCGAGCGCAGCAGCAGCCCCATCGCGATGACGCACAACGCGAACACGAACAGCACGAAATAGTAGAACGCACGGTCGTTGCCGAGGATGTCGATGCGGGTGAACAGGAGGTCGATCGGCTGGCGCTTCCAGCCGGTGAGGCCGTCGTCGCCGCCGGTCACCGCATTCCAGCGGAACGCGATGAAATAGAACACCTGTCCGAACGCGATGGTCACCATCGCGAAGTACACGCCCCGCAGCTTGACGATCAGCGCGCCGATGATCATGGCGCTGAGCGTGCCCACCGCGACGCCGACCAGCATGGCGAGGCCGGTGCTCGGCACGAGGAACTTGATCGTCATGCCGGCGCCGTAGCCCGCGAGGCCGAAGTACGCGGCATGGCCGAATGACAGCGTGCCGGTGAAGCCGAGCAGGAAGTTGAGCGCCATGGCCGCGAGCGCCATGACGAGCACGCGCGTGGCGAGCTCGGTGTATCCGCCGAGCGTGCCCACCCAGAAGGGCGCGGTGAGCAGCAGGGCCCACAACACGGCAACGACGACGCGCTGTCGAGGCGGCTTCATTGAACGCGCCCTTCCTCACCGAGCAGGCCGCGGGGACGAACGAGCAGCACCAGGCCCATCATGATGTACATCACCGCCTCGGTCGCCGAAGGCACGAACACGGTTGCGATGCCCGACACGACGCCGATCAGCAACCCGCCGAGCAGCGTGCCCGGCAGGCTGCCGAGCCCGCCGACGATGATCGCCACGAAGCTCGGCATGATGAGGGAGGTTCCGATCGTCGGCTGAAGGCCCAGCATGCCTGCGGCCAGAACCCCGGCCAGGCCGGCGAGATAGATCCCGAGACCGAAGTTCAGGTTGCGCAGGATGCGCACGTTCACGCCGAGCACCGACACCGTCTCGAGGTCGAGCGTACCGGCACGGATGCGCATGCCGAGGCGCGTGCGGTTGAGGATCAGGAACAGCGCGGCGACGGCCGCGGCGACGAGGCCGACCATGAAGAGGCGATAGCCGGTGAGGAAGAAGAACTGCGACGACAGCGCGTTCGACATCCCCGCGGGAATCGCATAGGGGACGCTCTGGGCGCCCCAGATGAAGCGCGTGCCGTCCTCGATGATGTACGCCAGGCCGAACGTGAGCAGCAGGCTGTAGAGCGGATCGCGGCCGTAGAGGCGACGAATCAGGAACCGCTCGACCAGGAGACCGAGCAGCGCCGTCAGCACCGGAGCGATCACCAGCGCGCCCCAGAAACCCACGTGCGGCATGATCGTGTACGCGATGTACGCGCCGATCGCGAGGAAGCCGCCGTGCGCGAAGTTGATCACGCCGCTGAGGTTCAGGATCAGCGAGAGGCCGAGCGCCATGAGCGCGTAGAACGCGCCCACGATCAGGCCGTTGAAGACGTTGAACAGCAGAAGCTGCGTCATGGGGTGCGGCGCTTTTCGCGCACGTTGGTTGCGAGCCGCCCGCGGCGGCGATGCGACACGATCTCGCCCCGCGCGTCGGCGCACGCGGAGTCGGACGCGAACGCGATGGGAAGCCGGCCGGGGCGCGCCTCCGCACGCCGGCCGGCGTCGATCATGCCGTCGGCCAGGTCATCTTGCAGCCGGACTCCTCGACGCTACCGGCGGCATCGACGCCATTGACCACCTGAGTGACCTTGAACAGGTCGTCGGGCGCGCTGCCCTTTGCCTGCGCCTGCCCGACGTACAGCGAGCCGATGAGCTGACCCTGGTTCGCGCGGAAGAACGGCTGGTTCGGCATCAGGCCGACTTCGGGCGGCAGCTTTAGGTTCTGCAGCGCCTTCGCCATCTTGAGCGCCTCCAGCGATTTCGCCGTGTTGGCTGCAAGCGCGCAGGTCCATGTCGACGCGAAGCCGAACCACGTGCGCGCCGTCGGCACGCGCCCGGTCTTCTTCATGATCGCGTCGTTGAACTCCTTCACGTGCGGCACGTTCGGCTGGTTCCAGTACCACTCGAAGACCCACGTGCCGATGCGCGCCTCCGGCGGAAGCCCTTCCAGCGCCTCGAGCTCCTGCTGCCCGCCGGCGAGATGGAAACGCTTTTCGAGCCCGAACTGCACGGCCTGCTTCAGCGCGTTGACCATGTCGTCGCCCTGCACCAGGAACAGGATCACGTCGGGATTCGCCGCCTGCGCCTTGATGAGATAGGACGAGAAGTCCGTCGTGCCGAGCGGCGTGAGGTCGCCCCCGACCTTGGTGCCGCCCGCCTTGGTGCACGCCTTCTCGAGCCCTTCCTGCAGGGTGTGCCCGAAGGCGTAGTCGGGCGTGATGTAGTACCACTTCTTCCCCGCGTTCTTGATGAGCGCGGGCGCGACGGCGTTCGCCTCCATCTGCGTGGTGTTGCACACGCGGAAGACGTTCCAGTGGCAGGTCGCGCCGGTGACGGCGTCGGTGTGGCCGCCCGGCACCACATGCAGCACCTTCTTCTCGCTGCTGACGTCCGCCATTGCCAGCGTGAGCGCCGAGTTCACGTTGCCGAGCAGGAAATCCACCTTGTCGCGGTCGATCAGCTTGCGCGCCTTCTGCACGGCGGTGCCCGCATCGCCACTCGTCGAGTCCTCGACGAGCAGGGTCGCCTGTCGGCCCAGGATGCCGCCCTTGGCGTTGATCTGCTCGATCGCGAGCTGGCATCCGATCAGCTCGTTCTTCCCGACCGCGGCGTACGTGCCCGTGAGCGGATTGTCGAGGCCGATCTTCACCGGCTCCTCGCCGCGAGCGCTGATGATGGCCGGTGGTGCGAGCTGCAACGCGCCCGTCGCGGCCGCGACCTTCAGCAGCGTGCGCCGGCGCGCACTCTTCGCCTTCTTCGATTCCATGCTCTCCTCCTGCTCGTGCCCGGGCTGCGGCGAGATTGCCGGTCCGGACGATGCACACGCGCGAACATGCGCACGATCGTGCGCAGTTCCTCCACTCCGATTTTTGTCGAACGGACAGCGGACGGCGAATCGCGTTCGTCGTCGGCGAATCGATGCTCGTCGAATGTAGAGAAAGTTCGCCTCGGGAGCAATACACACCGAAGCGTTCGTGTGCGCTCGAACGCCGCGCACGGGCCGGTTCGGCGCATTACTTACGGCGCTGTAAGGTTATCGTCAGCTTCCGTACAGGTAGTTGGGCAGCCACAGCGTCATGCCCGGCCATACATACATGACCACCATGCAAAGGATCACGATGAGCATGTACGGCATCATGCCGGCGAAGATCTGGTTGAGCGTGACGTGGGGGGGCGACACGCCCTTCAGGTAGAACGCCGACATCGCGACCGGCGGCGAGAGGAACGCCGCCTGCAGGTTCACGAACACGAGCGTGCCCCAGAGGATCGGGTCGATGTTGAAGTGCTTGAGGAGCGGCAGGAAGATCGGCACGAAGATCACGATGATCTCGGTCCATTCCAGCGGCCAGCCGAGCACGAATATGATCGCCTGCGACAGGATCATGAACTGCACGGGCGTCAGGTTGAACGACAGCACCCAGTGCTCGACGAGCTGCTGTCCGCCCAGCAGGGCGAACACGGCGGAGAAGAGCGCCGACCCGACGAACAGCCAGCACACCATCGCCGTCGTCTTGGCCGTCAGGAAGATCGATTGCTTGATGCGCTCCCAGTCGAGTGTCTTCGCCTGGAAGCCCATCAGGAATGCGCCCGCGGCGCCGACCGCGGCCGACTCGGTGGCGGTCGTGATCCCGAAGAGAATCACCGCCAGAACCACGATCGTCAGGATCCCGAGCGGCATGACCGACACGGTGAGCAGCTTCAGGAGCTCGAACTGCTCCGCACGCATCTTGGCGTAGTACCAGGCCAGCGCGAGCACCGTCACCGCCACGACGCCCCAGAACCAGGGGAAGAATTCCGCCGGCGGGCCTTCCGCCGAGGGCGACGTTGGCCCCTGCGCGCGCAACTCGGCGCTGCCCATCTCCTGCAGCGTTTCACCGCCTTTCGCGGTGTCGGACTCGACCTTTGCCGCCGCGCCGAGCTCCTCGACGTGCTCTTCGTTCGGCGTCGCGTTCAAGGGAACGGGCACATCGGCGGGCGCCTGCACGGCCGGCTGGCTCGCGCCCGGCGCGGCCGGCGCGGGCTCGACGTCGGCGAGCGGATGGATCACCACGTACCACCAGATGCCCCAGAGCGTGACGCCGGCAAGCATCGCGGGAAACAGCGCGGCCGCGAAGTTGCGCCAGATGCCGAGATAGCCGAGCCGCTTGCCGTCGACCATGATGGCCGCCCCGCGCGCGGGATTGATCACCGCGAACGCGAGCGACGCGAGCATGTTCGGACGATAGGCGGCCTGGAACTTCGCGATCCATTGCGGCACCGGCACGCGCGTCTCGAGCTTCGGGGCGATCTTCGGATCGATCAGCGCCCACCCGATGATGTAGACGAGATAGAGGAACGACAGGAAGAAGCCGGGGAACATCGCCGACGCGTACAGCTTCACCACCGACTGACCCGCGACCGCGGCGTAGACGATGATCATCACCGACGGCGGGATCAGGATGCCGAGCGTGCCGCCGGCGGTGATCACCCCCGACGCGAGCTTGGTGTCGTAGCCGGCCTTCAGCATCGGTCCCATCGCGATGACGCCCATCAGCACGACGACCGCGCCGACGAGCCCGCTCGCGATGCCCCAGAACGTGCACACGATCAGCGTCGCGACCGCGAGGGACGCGGGAAGCTTCCGGAACGCGAGCTGGATGCTGTAGAACATCTTGTCGACCAGCGCGCCCCGCTCCATCACGTAGCCCATGAGCACGAACAGCGGGATCGAGATGAGCGATTCGTTGTTCATCGCCCCGTACGCGCGCTCGACCATGAGGTCGAACACGCGGTTCTGCGTCCACGGTTGCGACGGGTCGTAGAACGCCGCGAAGCCGAACATCATGCCGAGGCCCATCAGCGTGAACGCGGTCGGGAAGCCCATCATGATGACGACCACGATAAGCGCCAGCATGGTGAGACCCAGTGCCGGATCGCTCATGAATGCTTCCCCGGCGGCTGCGGCGCGT